>Ga0206679_10002497_pt1 | contig 14578 bp, 12 predicted proteins | sample M110012015metaG_FD_155464 | JGI IMG/M metagenome (GOLD analysis project Ga0206679, IMG submission 155464) | Ammonia-oxidizing marine archaeal communities from Monterey Bay, California, United States - M1 100m 12015 | ecosystem: Environmental > Aquatic > Marine > Intertidal zone | place: USA... | reverse complement strand
GGGGTCAGATAACCTGGCGATACCGTCGCAGATTATTGAGATGTTGAACTTAGTTTGTGAAGGGAACAGCAGGAAGCCTGAATTGTTGGTGGCCGGAGATGGAATCTTACGGGCTGGCCTCCTGCACCCCTGAGTATTCGGTGGCTTCTCGTGACTGGGTAGCTATCAATGTGATTTGTCGCATGGGGTATAGAACCTTCCATTTGTTTCAGGAGATATATGGCCTAATAAAGGTTTTATTTTGGTTTGTTCCCAAAAGCGCCCTGTGCGGATAATTTTGAAATCTTTGGAAAATTCGATTTAGGGTATCCATTCTCAGAGCATGGGTAGACGACGTATAAATCTCCGACATGTTAGAATTGGTCTGTAAGATCTGCAGAGAGCAAAGAATGAACACCAGCACTGAAGAACTCGATATCATCAAGACTGTTCTCGCATTTTGGGAATCAGGTACAACTCAGTTGCAGCCGAGTGTTATGTTGAATCCTGTCAACCACTACACTGATCCTGATCATGTTAATCTGGAAATCAACACGCTATTTCGTAATTTCCCGATTATCGCGGGTCACGCTGAACAGCTGAAAGAGGCTGGTCAGTATTTCACTCACAACGACACCGACGTTCCCATTTTAGTTACCCGCAATCGCGCGAATGAAGTAAAAGCGTTCATTAATGTATGCAGACATCGTGGCGCAAGGGTTGTAACTGAACCCTGTGGTAAAGCAAATACCCTATCCTGTCCCTACCATGGTTGGACCTACGACCTGAACGGAAACCTGCGAGGCATGCGTCAGCCAGCCGGATTCGATGCCGTAGACAAGAACTCTCATGGCCTGGTCGAATTACCCGCGTTTGAACGGTTCGGCTTGATTTGGGTTCAACCAAAGCCAGGCGACGAAAAAATCGATATTCAATCGTGGCTTGCCCCTATGGCTGAACAGCTCACTTCTCTGAACATTGAATCGCACACAATGTTTCGACAGTGGTCGCTGAATCTCGATATGAACTGGCACATCGCGCTGGAAGGGTTTTTGGAAACATACCATTTTTGTTCGGCACACAAAAATACAGCCTGCTCTGCCTATCTTGATAATAAATCGCCATTTCTTGACAAGTATCCGCACGTGCGCAATGCAGTCCCACTCTCGCGTATTACAAAACTCAAGGAACAAGATCCTGAAACCTGGGATTATCGATCCAACTTCATGACCCAGAATTATATTTTCCCTTGTAACTTCGTCCAAGTGATGACCGACCATGTTTACATCCACACAGTTATTCCAACGGGCCCAGACACCTGCGTTTTTAAGAGCATGATGTTAATACCTGAGCCCTCGTTAACTGAAAAAGCACAGAAATATTGGCAGGCAAACTACGACATTGTGAGAAGTGTGTTCGATGAAGATTTTGAGATTGGCGAAGGCATACAAAAAGGTTTTGCTACAGGTGTGAATACAAACTTTGTCTTTGGCCGGTATGAAGCAGGTTTACAACTCGCTCAGAAGGCATTGGATGATGCGCTCAAGGGCCGGCTGACTGTTCCGAAGATGCGCTAGAGCATCATCATTTGCGAAAAGAAGTCTGTCGAGCCGTTTTGCGGTCGAGGGTAGTCAATGTCTGCATAGCCAATAATTTACTGTTTTACAGGCTGCCGGGTTGATCACTGAAATTTTTTTATCGGGCTTTTTATAGAGGGCTTTTTATAGAGGGTAAGGGTGATTTGGTTTGTTTCTCCGAGAATGCTTTAGGATTGAATAGCTGCCGCAGGTTTATTCGGTGGTGGTTGTGCTTCGATGTGATCCAGGATCTTCTGAATGATGTCTGGGTCAGTGATGTCGAGAGGTGTGTGCAGCGGTATGTTCCCTTTGTTGAAACAAGGTTTTAATGTGTTCGGATGGTATCTGCTGGTATTGAGAAGGGGGAGTTAGCCTCCCGCCCCATCAAAATAGGCCAACTTGTTTGCTCGCAATAAGCTTGCTGGTTGGCGGTTAAGGAACTTGGCTCGCCATATAGGTGTCAATCACTTTGCCAGGAGGATTTTCTTGGAATGAGGCCGAAAAAGTTGCCCAGTCAGATGTAGGATTATCCTGGAACTTGCCCCATTGCGACCAGTTATCGAAAGACATGACGTAATGCATGCGTCCAAGCTGATCCATATTAATAGCTATACCAGCGCCAGCTTTTGCGTGGATCTTGCTAGCCTCATTGGCTTTTGCAAAAAGCTCTGCAGAGCGCCCGTTATAAGGCTGCCAAACAAAAACGTGGTACACAGCCCCTGGAACTCCCGAGAGCGGTTCATCAAGCATGAAGCTTTCCAGTTGAGTAGCACTTGGATTGTTGGTGTAGCCGGCTATAAAGGCCTGCATCTCGGGGTCAGCGGCGGCCTTGGTTTGGAACTCTCCCCAGGACGCCCAGTCTTCAAAAGACGTGATGTAGTGCAATCTGCCGTGAGTATCTACGGCTAATCCTGGTTGCAGGCCTAGTTTTTTGCTGATCACTACTCCCTTTGCCGCAGTCGCCATCATTTCATTAGATTTGCCGGGTAGCGGTTCCCAGAGCGTTACCTGTGTCACCTGGGCGGCTGCCAGAGAAGGCAGGATGAGTGCAAGAATAATTAATATTTTGTTCATCTTTTTCTTCCTTTGTTGATTTTTGATTTGTGGAGATTGTCAGGTTCAGCTTATTGCTAGAAACCAAAACGAGCGTCTCAGCAAGATTATGCGACTTTTGTTAACTCCCGAGAGAGTACATCAATGACGATTGATGCCGCAAAGATAAAGGCCACCCTCAATTTGTCCCGCTTTCTGCCGGCAAGTACGATGAGTTCAACACAAGCATAACTTGAGAAAACGATGATCCCTACCGGCTACTACTAACAGTTCTCATTGGCTTTGTGTCGGCGGCTCGCTAGAGTTAAACATGTCTCGATGAAACTTCCACTGCCCGTCAGTTAATTTCCAGATCACTAGGTATTTTCCTTTGTCGACAATCTGGCCCTCTTTATTTTCGAAAATGTATCTACCCATCTCCGTCGCAGTATTATCAAAGCGTTCCGCCTCAAGGGTGATTAGCGTGACGGAATTCAATCCCGAGTCAATTAGGTTTTGCATAAGCGCCTGAATCTCGCTTTTACCAGTGACGAAATCATGATTAGATGCTAGAACGACAGCTTCTTCTGTATAGAGTTCAGCGAGGGCTGCAGCATTACCACTTGCATATAATTCCATAAAAACACTGTTAGCCGCATTGATTTCGTCTTTTACAGTGAACGATTGACGGGCAACGTCAGCTGACGAGTTAACGCAAGCAAGAAGGCTCCTAAAGATAGGTTTGGCATATCTATTACTCCTCATGGTGTTAATCATAGTTTTACAAGAGAATATCTTCATCTCTCATCTCTCATCTCTCATCTCTCATCTCTTAAAACGTTCATGCATTTTTGGTTTTATCCTCGAAAAACAAACCTCCGAGATACCTAATTAGTTGCTATTAGTAATCGAGTTTCGGAGGCTTATCGCGCCACGGTTTTAGAGGATTCGATATATATTAGTCTGATCTACAGTAACTTAGCTAAATATTAGCAAAGAAAACAGATCGTATTTTCTGTTTAAGGTCCTGTCTGCTCAACTAGCTGGAAATTCTCCAAACTCAATGTAGTGTTCGACCTCCAACAAGGTCTTGCTCCGCAGTAGTTCGTCGTCCAGGTCGTATAGACTGTGCTGAGTTTTTCCCAAGTTGAAGGCCTTCGTTGATACAAAAGGCCTGAAAAGAAAAAGGAACGGGAACTTAATGTATTTTTCAGCATAGTACCAAGGTGTGCCAGCGCCAACCTCCCAACACAGAAGCTTTAACTCTCCAAGTAGGTCAGTACCAAAACCGGTTATCATGTGATGAATGTCGTGTTTAAAAAAAAGCTGTCGGAAAAACTTTGGAAGTAAAAACTGTGGTTTCCCAAACAACATGATACTTTCTTCATGTAGTCCCTTACCTTCCATGTAAAGCTTAAGTTCTGACGCTATGTTCATAATGCTCCGCCTTTAACGGTTGGGCGAGTCCATCTTCCACGATTGCACTATAGGGTTTCGTCCATTCTGTCTGGGTAGCTAATACACTGTGAATAGTGATTTTAAATAGTGTTTTCCAAGTTCTAAAAAGTATCCTGATTGGTTTTTCTGCAAAAATGACTTGCGATTAATTACAGCCCCGGAATTGGCCCGAAGGGAAAAGATCAAAAATGCTGTAGTTGATGGTGAAGTCTATATTAGTCTCAGTAATCTGCTGGAGGTCACCTAAATTTTTGTAGGCTCCACAAGCTTCAAATGGCCCGCAAATTAATCCGTCACCGTTAGTATCAGATCCTGCTAAGGCAAAGTAGTCGCCATTTGGCACCGATTCAAATTTTGTTGAGTAAATACCGTCAGTGGGCGAGAGCAGTTCACAATCTTGTTGTTCCAAGCTAGTTGCATCTAACAAAATTAAATGCAGTGGACCGGCGTCAATAGGCCCAGCAGGCGCCGGTTTTGTCAAACTTACCGGAATAGATAAACTACCCACGTTTGTCTCTACATCAATAGTAAATTCATTGGCCCCCTCGGGGAGTTCCGACCGGTCCAGGGTAACAACATAGGTGCCTAGTTTGTTTATGTCTACTTCCGGTTCCGAAACAATTAATGAATCTGAACTAGGAACTAATGTCTGGACGATCACCGAGGCTTCTTCATCGCCAGAGTTTCTCAGGCGCAATTCACGGCTCACTAGTCCTGTACCAAAATTCAAACTACTAGGTTGTGCAGAAATCCTGCCTACAGGGTTAGCCGGCTCCGGCGGAGGTTCATCGGGTTGAGGGGTTGGTGAAATACCTGCCAGCGATTCGGCGACACGCACTGCGTTGAGTGTGTCAATGAGTCCAGCGCCGAAAGAATCGTCCCGACCAGGAGCGCCAACGTCTAGTACTATTGTTCTATCTAAAAGCGCCTGATCAAATTCATCTGGCGTTAAGCCCACATGCACGGATTCCATCAAAGCGACCACACCGGCCACATGAGGAGTAGCCATGGACGTTCCGTTAAAACTTGAATAACCACTAGGGTCAAGAGTTAAACCAACGGTGCTAAGGACTCCATCGTTAAGACCATCCCCATTCTCATCCGCATAGGAGCGTCCTCCAGGAGCCGTCACATCTATCTTCGACCCAAAGTTAGAGTATTCAGCTAATATAATGTCTGAGGGCGTTCCACCTTCACCATGACTCGAAGCTGACACAGAAACAACTCCCTCATAAGAGGCTGGATAGCCAAGTTGACCAGTTGAATCGTTTCCAGCGGCAGCGATAATGATAACGCCTTGAGCTCGGACTTGTTCGTAAACATCTTCTTCGGTTTGGTTGAAGCCCCCTCCGCCGAGACTCATATTGATTATGTCAGCTTTCTCCGCGGGTATAATGCCAGATACATTGGCTAAGCCAGCAGCATAAAGGTTACCTTGCAGAATATCGAAGCTAGATCCACACCCGCAGTTGCCTAGCACTCTCAGCGGCATGATCGACACATCCCTACCAACACCAACTAGTCCGATTTGATTATTGGTAGGTGCTGCTATGGTACCGGCAACGTGAGTGCCATGAAAACTAGTATTCGAGGCCGGTCCAATGTCAGTTGGATCGGAATCAATTCCTGGGGTTTGATCACCGTCAATGTCCTCCATAGAAACAAAGTCAAATCCATAACGTAACTTCCCAACGGAATCCGATGCATCATCATCCACATCCGCCCAGTCTGGGTGGGCTTGGGGGCCCGTTAGCGGCACGATCCCCGTATCTAGTACGGCGACAAGCACTTCTTCTCGTCCTCTTGCGTTATTAATACCACTGTCCCACGCTTGCTCTAACCTAATGAGGGAATAGTGCGACGCGAATTGCTGACTTACTAACGCCGCATCATCGTTTGGTAACGCACTGGAATTTCGAATAAAGTTTAGACCAGCAGATTTAATCGAACTCAATGAATCGTCTTTAGCAACCTTTTTTGCTATGAGGATTGTTAACAGTAATTCCTGTTGGTCGGCAACACCGTTCCCGTTTGCATCGTCTGCAGCGAACACAATTTGAGCCTCTTCGTTTTCGCTCCACGGGGTTACACTCAAACCCAGCCTTTTCGCCATGTCTACCCAACCGTCAGCCGAATTATCTTGAAGGCCAGTCTTCAACAGCATACTTCCCGAACCGCCCGTAACCGTCATACCTACACCGTTAACGATATTTTCTTGTGCAGCGCTTACTTCCGCGGTTGAGACGTTTTTCATCTCCTCATCAAACACTGTAGAAGTGGTCATCACCCATTGGCCGGATAGAGCACGCGAGCATAGGACACCGATACAATTGGTTGAGCTAAGTTCTGAAAGAAGTAATGAATTCCCCTTAGCTAGCGATTCACTCTCCGAATCTTCTATGGAAAGCAAATACGCTGCTTCCCCAAGAAAAGTATCAACTTGCACTAGATACTCGCCAGTTTCCCTTATTGGGACGGTCTCCAGATTAGTAGTGCTAAATGATCCGTCAACAAGTTCCGGGCCATTCCCTAAATCTTTGTAAAGCAATAGGTCGAGATCGTTTTCGGGGGTCGTAGTGTTAATATCTAGTCGAATTGATTGTCCGCTGACAACACTAATCGAATACCAATCCTGTGGGTCCACGTCTTGAGCGGCATACCCCGAGACGCCAATGACTGACTCAAGCTTTTGAGCTGTTGTTGAAAAGTCGTTCTCTCCTTCTGTGGTTTTAGTATCAACGTCCGCACCTATCGCGTTGGATGCCGTTACTGTTAGCTCCACGGTTCCTGAAGTTACGCCCTCGCTAAAACTAAGAGAGGTACTTTCAGTAGACACGCTCGTAACAGAAGGGTCTGATATAACCTTGGTCTTGTCGTCCGCACACCCAATAACGATTAGCAATAACATCGCAATAGACAGTTTGAAAAATGAACTTATCAACATTAGTACACTCTTTTTTGATACCATTTTATGTCTCCCTGACGCACACCGACGATCGACAGCTTATAGGAGTCGAACCTATATCCTTACCACGTTTGGGTCAATCACATACGGCACTATATCAGGCCGTTTGTGAGTGAATGGTTATTTTAAATAGTGTTTTCCTGGATTTAACACTATCCCGGTTGGTTTTTTTCGGAAAGAAATTTACTGAGCAGTGTTGCGGTTGAGGATAGTCAATGTCTGCATGAGGATGGCCAATGTCTGCATAGTGAATGATCTACGGTCTTACAGACGGCAGGGTTGATCACTTAAAAGACTTTTATATCGGGCAGGGGGTAGTATCAAGCCGATCGCGGCTCGTTCAAAGACTCTTTTGAGTCGTTGAGCCCAGGATAGAGGTGCAATCACTTCGTCCTGGCGCGCAGTTTCTTCAATCGATTTGTGTGTGCTGGAATCAAATTGATTGTGCGCAAGTGCTCAAATTTTGGACTGAACGGAAGCGTTGTATTAAAGCGAACGTGACATTTTGGGCGCCCGATGATCTTCAGATTGACTGCGTCTGCTTCGTTGCGTATGTTTTTGACTAAAAGGTCAGTAAGGTTTTTGCATGTGCTTTATAGAAAATTTCAGGAAAGAGACCAGGGATTGGCTTGAGGCTAACTGTCCTGCCTCCATGCGCACCCGAATGGTCGGTGGAGAAGACTTAGGCGGCGGCAGAAAGCGAAAGGGCACAAACCCGGATGCCTATGTATGGCTGGGGCGGATGGCAGGAAAGGGATGGACAGCGCCTACCTGGCCTAAAGAATATGGTGGCGGTGGCCTTCCAAAAGACGAATTTTTGATTTTATTAGAGGAACTGCAACGCATCAAAGCACGCCCACCCCTGGTCGGCATGGGAATCAGCATGATTGGTCCGACGCTGCTAGAGTACGGTACTGAAGATCAAAAACAACGACATTTACCCTCAATCATCAACGGCGATATTGCCTGGTGCCAGGGCTACAGTGAACCAGGTGCCGGTTCTGACCTCGCAAGTCTTCAAACTAGGGCGGAAGATAAGGGTGATTATTACCTGGTGAATGGTTCAAAAGTCTGGACCTCGGGTGCCATGCATGCCGATTGGATATTTTGTCTGGTTCGAACGAATCCGCAGGCGCCAAAGCATGAAGGCATTAGCTTTCTGCTGTTTTCAATGGATTCACCAGGTGTATCTGTGAAACCCATTGAGATGTTGAATGGTCACTCTCCGTTTTGCCAAACGTTCTTCGACGATGTGGAAGTGTCGAAGATCGATCTTATTCACAAGGAAAATCAGGGTTGGAGTGTCGCCAAGCGATTACTCCAACATGAAAGATCTGGGCTTGCTTCGCTTGCTAGTGCAGATAAGGCTGGGCCGCTGCAAAGAATCAAACCGTCAATGCCATTAGCTGATCTCGCAAAGTACTATGCGGATTCTGATGTGATCGCCGACGCTGCACTAAGAGATGAAATTGTTGTCAACGAGATGCAAAAGAGAGCGTTTAATCTAACTCAGGCTAGAGCAGTGGCGGAGTCGGAGGCCAATACGCCTGGCGCGGCAACCTCGATCTTCAAATACATTGAAGCGGAGTATGTAAAAGATCAGTTAGAGTTGCAAAACCGCGCCCGAGGAACCCAGGCATTCGGTTGGGAAGGCGATGCATTTACTCGAGAAGAAATCAGCATGTGCCGATTGAACCTGGAGGCCAAGTCGATTTCGATTGCAGGCGGCTCAAACGAGATACAGCTTAACATCATTGCCAAGCGCGTGTTGGGACTGCCTGATGGCTGAACTATCTACAAAACGTCTGCGATTGTCCCCTGATGAACGTGAGCAGGAAATTCTGGACGTGGTCTGCCAGTTGGTTCTTGCCGACGGTATGTCGAACCTCACCATGGAAAAGATCGCGAATGAAGCTGGCGCCAGTAAGGCGTTGCTCTATAGCTACTTTCCTAACAGCTCCGCGCTTCTGCAACAGCTCTACAAACGGGAACTCGGGAGATTGCAGGCTCAGCATCTGGTAGTGTTGGTATCACCGCATAGTTTCGAAGATACGGTGAAGCAGACAGCAAGCATTAATCGAGTGAACCAGAATAAACCGCAGCTGTTGATCAAACGGCTGGAACGCGATGAAATTTGGGGTGCGATGATGGTAGGTGCAATGCAGGAACTTCAACATCGGTTTGGAACAAAGAAGAGAGGGATTAAATCATGACGTCAGTAGTCACCGGTCCACTCTGGGCCGCACGAAATTGGAACATCAATGATGGCGAGGGCAGCATTCATGATGATGAAACAGCTGCTGAACTGGGGTTCAGAGGTGGTACCGTCGCAGGTGATATTCACATGAATCAGTTTCCGCCGGTTTTGGTCAAAATATTTGGCAACGAATGGTTTGAAAGGGGCAATCTTTCACTGAACTTTAAGAATGCGACAGTGGATCTCGAAAAGGTACAAGTGTTTGCAGAGGAGCGGGAGCCAGGCCAGAACCAGATCAACGTGTGGATGGAACGCGATGATGGTCTGTTGGTTTGCACAGGCACCGCGGCATTGGGAGATAATTCGAAATCAGCGTTGCGCAGTCTGGATTATCGACCCTGCGATCCTGCAGCGTTGAGGATTCTTCGAAAAGTAAAGCCGGGAATGAGCCTCGGAACATACGTCATCGTTGCTAAGACCGAAAAGCAGTTCGAGCGCTATGACAATAATTTGATCAGTGATCCCATGAGCTGGTACAAAGATTCCTCACCCTGGGGTGATCCTGTTGCCGCTCCCTGTACGATTCTGGAATTCCTGTGGGGCAATGCCATGAAAGGACTTGGTCCATTGGTAGGCGAATCGACCGGACTCTTTGGTGCAATGGAAATCAGCTATACCAACGGACCATTTATTATGGGCAGGAAGTACAGAATAGAATGCGAAGTGGTCTGTGTGAGCCAGAGCCCAAAAACTGAAATCGTTTGGTATGACTCACACGCCTTTAATGAATCTGACGATCTCGTTGCAACGCTGCGTATTCAGTCACGGGCTATGAAAGCATCATCGCCACTTTATCAATAGTGTCGAATTAGTTTACTGCACCATGTCTCGTTCAACTACCGGGCGACACCAGGCACCATTTTCTAGCTCTGGGCTGCAAAAATAAAGTAGCAAACTAAAAAGCCGAATATGAACCCAGTTGGAGCCAGTGAGGACAGGCCAATTTTGGAGGCTAGCCATCCATCTGTTTTTAACTGGAGCTTCAATACTCTATCAAGCCCTATGTGTTCGTTAGAATTAACATAATCAGTGATCTGGTTTATGTTCATTGCTCTATTTCTTTAGAAAAGCTGCAACACAATCATCGCCATGCCTGCAATTGCCACGAACCAGCAGAGTGGTCTGATCCAGGGCCATCCAAATGCGTACACCACAGCGTGAGCAAACCGCGCATAGAAAAACAGACTCGCACCAAGAGCGGTTTGATCATTGGATACGCCAGCTGCATGAGCAATAAGCACGACCAACCCAAACATCACCAGGTTTTCCTGCAAATTTGCTGTCAGTCGTTGTAACCGTTTGCGCAGGACTGTGGGCTCTGCCAGGTTATCGCGGCTGCCTGCTTGTGCGGGCAATCCGTTTTGGCCAATTGCGAGTAACGCTTGCACCATTATGATGATAAAAAACAAGATCGTGCTGTTTAGAAGCATTAACAATTCGGTAGACATTTTTGGTTTTCTCCAATTATTAGTTGAATCGTAAATTCACTGCCGAGTGCGACCTATCAATCAAGTTTGATGCCTAGTGTAACCGTTCCTGCTTTGTGCTGTCGCCCGACAGTTAGACCTTGTGAAAGTCACTTGATGGGCAAGATGGCATAAGGAATAACGTCGAGTCGTGAATAGTTATTTTAAATCGTGTTTTCCGAGATTTCAAAAGTATCCTGGTTGGTTTTTTATGCGAAAAGAAGTCTATTGTGCAGTTTTGCGGTTGAGGATAGTCAATGTCTGAATAGTCAATGATCTACTGTCTTACAGACGGCCGGGTTGATCACTGAAAAGATTTTTAACTCGGGCAGGGGTGGTTTGGCTAGTTTCTCCGAGAATGTTTTAGGATTGAATAGCTGTCACAGGTTTATTCGGTGGTGGTTGTGTTTCGATGTGATCCAGGATCTTCTGAATGATGTCTGGGTCAGTGATGTCATAAAAATGTAATTTTTCCTCCGACTCCAAATGTTCGACCCCAATTATTCATGTAGCCCAATGCCCAGCTTTACCCCATGCCAGGAAAACCTCTGCTAGATTTGTCGCCAGTTGGTGAGGTATCATTTTTGGCTGACTAAACGAACAGGATATGGGAATGAAAGCGATCGTGCTCAGCTGCGATAAATACCATCCTGTTGCAGATCACATGGTCACGAGTTACCAAGAACACTGGCCCAGCAACCCCTTCACCTTTCGAATCCCCTTTCAATCAGACCGCAGGACGCTCAAGGACAAACACGGCGACAAGGTTGAGCTATGGGAGACCCCGCTTGAAATCAAGCCAACGGTGCTGTCGCTCCTAAGCGACCTTGAAGACGATGAGTGGGTGTATTGGTGCATTGATGACAAGTACCTGGTGGATGTTGATGAGACTGCTGGGAACGCTGCCTACAGTTGGGCAAAAGACATCAACGATACCGTGGTCCAAGGCATCATGTTCAGTCGCTGTCGAAATTTACTTGAAGAAGAGAACCTTCGTGCTGATACCAGTATTCGAATTGCCGAGGGTTACGAGTACACCGAACGCAGGAATTATTATCAGTTCTGGATACATCAGTTCTTACGTGTTGGTATCATAAGAGAGCTTTTTCAAGAATTTCCAGACCACGATTTTGTACCAAAGGAAATGGACGCATGGATGGGCCAGAATCCTGGGCAAGCTATCAAGGAATTCAAGAATGAGCAAAAAATGTATGTGTCCCGAGAGAATTTTGCCCGTTTTGGGGAGAGCAGCTCCTGGGGTGCAATCACACAAAACTGTGTCGACAGCATGGCTCGATATGGACTTAAACTCCCGGATACTTTCAACACTACTCACCACGAAATTTTCATGGGGGAATATCCCTAGCAGCATCAAGAAATACATTAACAAGTATAAACTGACCGCCATCAAGCAAGATCGTGACAACAGCCTTGACGGGCTAAGAGGCATAGCTGTTCTGCTGGTGTTTCTGAGCCACCTGGCCCAGTATGGTATCCACCCAATTCCGGGTTTTAGTTTTGTTGGCGCAGGCAAATACGGCGTTTACCTGTTTTTCACTCTCAGCGCATTCTTACTCGCAACCCCGTTTTTCGGGCACGGACGCACGCCCGGCCCTGGATTCTTATTGCAGTACGCGCTACGTCGAGTACTGCGTATATACCCGCTCTACACTGTTGTTCTGATCAGCTACTGGCTGATCTCACGGGCGGGAAATCAGACGCTGGTAATCCCCATCAAAACCGAAGAGATCTTGACTCACCTGATATTGCAGCAGGGAAAAGATCTACTATGGGCCATACCGGTCGAATTCACATTCTATATAGTATTGCCCTTTATGGTGCTCGCCGTAATGGCTGCTGATCAACTCAAAAAAGGTGCTGGATTTCTGCTGATCGCAGGCATATTCCTCATGGTGCCTGTCTGGTGGCCGGCAGGTGACTTCCCACCTAACGCCATCAGTCTATGGCGATACCTGCAACTATTTATCATGGGAATAATGCTCGCTCAATTGCTGGCGAGCGACCGGATAACAGTGTTTGCCAAAAGCTATTCCACGATATTGGGGCTGCTCGGGTGGCTGGCTTTTATTGTCATGATGTGCACTCTTCCCCATGTATGGGGTCTCATCACCAGTGAGGCGGTAGGCACTGGGCACTTTCACCAGGACTACTGGCTCTATGCTGTCATATGGGGGCTCGTCCTGATCGCCAATCACGCCGATGGACTTGGGATGAAGCACCTGTTGAGTTGGCAACCCTTAATCCTGATCGGCAAAGGGAGCTTTTCGATTTACCTGCTACACATCGCGATTGTTCGCACGACTCTGAATTTCTTTCCTGAGGTTAATAGCTGGATACACTTTGTCATTATTTTATTCGCTACATCTGTGCTTGCTTTGATAAGCTATAGAGCCATAGAAAAGCCCATGTACCAACTCGCACACAGCCGTATTAACTTCCCGGGCAGCAAGGTCAGATCCAGTGATATCACATGAACTGAAGACCATCTTTATTCATACCCCGCGCACCGGTGGCACCAGCATCGAAACGGCACTGGTTGGGAATAACTGGTGGAAAATCGAGCCCAAGACCAAACACATTGACTGCACCGAAGCCAAAAGAGTGTATGCCGAATACTGGAGTGAGTACCTCAAGTTTGCAGTGGTCAGAAATCCCTGGGATTGGATGGTGTCGCTTTATTACTCACACAACAGAGGCAAAGAGAAAACCTGGGGAGAATTCGTCAACAATCCTGGTTTGTTCGCTCACGAACAATCTACAATTATCCAAAGCGAAATAATCGGCGATGAAATAGACTTCATATTGCGCTTTGAAACCTTGCAGGAAGATTTTAGACAACTCTGCACCAAACTGGCGATTGACCGGAAATTACCACACATACAGCTGAGCGAGGTGCCCTATAGTCACTATTCTTCCTGCTACGATGCAGAGCAGAAGAGGGCCGTTGCAGAGATCTTCAAAGCGGATGTTGAGCGATTCAACTATTCGTACGTCGAAACCAAAGTCGCTGAGATCCAGCACCATAAGCTACTGCTATCAAATCGGGAAAGTGAAGTAGTCGATTTACGACACAAGCTGTCAGAGGAGCAAGCCAGATCAGAACAGCTCGAGCATCTTCTGGCAGAAGTGCGCGCGGAACTAAAAACAATAGATGAACCGAATAGAAGCCGCATCCATCGTTATCTCACCAGAATTCTTAACACAATCACTTTCACCAGACGCAACCACCGTGAATAGTTATTTTAAATCGTGTTTTCCGAGATTTCAAAAGTATCCTGGTTGGTTTTTTATGCGAAAAGAAGTGTATTGAGCAGTTTTGCGGTTGAGGATAGTCAATGTCTAAATAGTCAATGTCTGAATAGTCAATGATCTACTGTTTTACAGACGGCCGGGTTGATCACTGAATGTTTTAGGATTGAATAGCTGTCACAGGTACCAGCCTTATTACCAAACACTCTATACCCTACGTTTGCTTACCCTTTTCGACTCGGGGAGCTACATCGGCGCTGAACCTTCCATCTTGAAACCATGTTGAAACTTAAGGGCAGTCAGCATGTACAGGATCTGGATCGCCTGCTGTGTGACACTATGGGTATTACTATATGTCACTGAACTCTATCCTGCGCACGCAGGATCAGTCACTCATCGGCCCGGTTTATAGCGATATGATTGCCAGTGGTCTATTTCACCATCGTGGTTTTACCATTGCTGGTGGTTCCAGCGGGATTCAGCACAATATTATTGCCCAGGCTGTGCTGGGACTCTGAGCCTGGCACCGGGATCACCTGCCAAGATCCCTAGAACTGACAAAAAAAAGGGGCCA
>Ga0206679_10002496_pt1 | contig 14578 bp, 13 predicted proteins | sample M110012015metaG_FD_155464 | JGI IMG/M metagenome (GOLD analysis project Ga0206679, IMG submission 155464) | Ammonia-oxidizing marine archaeal communities from Monterey Bay, California, United States - M1 100m 12015 | ecosystem: Environmental > Aquatic > Marine > Intertidal zone | place: USA... | reverse complement strand
AGATTCCTTTGAAGTCCAAATAACGACCAACAAAGAACAATACTTTTGGGATGGCTGTTCTTTCAGCATTGTATATGGATGAAAAGTGGTTGACATCAGCGCAATAAAACCCTGTCGAAATATCTTTATCGTCAAATCCCAATCTGTCGGCGAACTCGCGCTGAGCATTTCCAGGAATCCAGCACTTGTTAAAACGCTTCTCAACCAATCGTGAGCTCATCAACACGCCTATGCGTTGACGTAAGGTCCCTTTCCAATGGTTGTCAAAAAGGAGAACACTTTTAGCTTCTTTCTTGGCCAGTTCGCAAACGGCCATGTAGCCTTTATCCACCCAGCCTGAGGTGAGGGTGATGGCCGGCTTAATTCTATGATAAAGCTCTATCAGCCCAGCATCATCGATTTCATCGCGATTGTAAAAGTTGACAGCATCGAGATTTCTGAATTCGAAAGGAGCTTCTTTGTTTACTGGCCAACGAACGACATGAATCTCTATGTTCTGCTTTTCGAGCGCCTCAAGGCAAGCGAGAAAGTACTCGGCGAGCTCGGTGTAGAGAAAAAGCACCTTGGGTTTACTCATGACTTGACCTTCTGTGATACATGATGTGTTGCTGGGACTAGGGTAGGTTTAGGTGTTGTTGTCGTCGAAACCAACGACTCATGGACATCACCTGCCAGCGCTGCTTTATTCTGTTTCCAAGTGAAGTAATATAGCCATAAGAAGAAAGGAAATCCATTGAGGAAATAGTGCCCTTGACGTGCCAAATACAAAATGATGATCATGGCCGCGGCATTGGAAATGAGCCACATTTCATCATCGGCCGATTTAGATTTAACGACAAAGCACCGAATGAGGAAAACTATCATGAAGACCATTCCGTACAGCCCTGTTTCACTCATCAGCCTGAGGAACATCGAGTTCGCATCTTTTTTATTGAAGTCAATTTGAATCACGCCTTGCATGTTTGTCAAACTGAACTTGTTGTACGCGGTTTCATGCGAGCCTAAACCGGTACCAAACAGCCAGTTTCGCTTGAAGTTTTCCGTGGCAATATGGTAGTTGTTTCCAAGTACGAAACTCGATCCGTGAACATCATAGGTGGTGAAGTTTTGCTCTCCGAATACTTCATTGATACCATCAATTCGATCTTGAAATTCGTCAATGTTATCGTAAGCGGTGTTGTATCCGAAATACAGCAAGGGGCCAACGAGGATGGCGTATTTAAAGAAGCCCAGATTGATAAGTAAGAGAATGACCGTCACAAATATGCCCATGTAGCCTAAGGTGGAAAAGGTTAGGAAATAGGCTACAAAAATCACCAGTAACTGCTTCTTAGGTAGAAACAACTCTTTCTTCCTTTTAATTAGCGAATAGACCGCTATATAAAAGGCTGGCGCCACGACGGCTGCAAAGTATGCTGGCTCAGAAAACACACTGTTCATACGGATTCCTAATCCACCTAGGGTTAGACTCCATTTGTTGAAGATCCAACTAAAATTGTATCCAGGGGCAAAGCCCACAAAGAAGCTTATGACTTGAAATATTCCGATCACCGACACCCAAAAGGCGCCTTTCATGTAGAGATGGAACAGGTACTTTAAGTCGAATTTATAAAGTTGGAATATGTAGTTGTAGAAGAGGACTGAGCTGAAAAATCCAATAAAAATCTTGATGAATGATTCCACATTATTGTCTCCGGCATAGATGTAAACCAAACCCGAAATCAGCAGTGGAAGGAATATCATGACCGGCTGCTTCGGAACACCGAATTTTCCAATGAAAATAGGGAGGTAGAGAGCAAAGAAGATATATGTGATATAGCCTTCAAATGGGGTTTTGAAGAACACGTACGAACTAATAAAGATCGTCAGAAGAACAGCTATATCTTGAAATTTCCTGTTTCTCATCTCGCCTCTTCTCCGCTGATGACTTTGCTAAATCGTGCTTTGATTTTGATAAACCTTAATTCGAAGAATTCATACGAAAGCCAGCTGATCAATATTGTGCCGCCGATTGACAACACATAGATTAGTAAATTCTCAATGAATCCTAGTTCTGAGTCTCTACCCAGCACTTGCTGGAAACAGAAGACGACGAAAGTTACCACAATCAGGTGATACATGTAAATGCCGTAACTGATTTTGCCCAGCATATGAAAGAACCGATTTTCGAGAGACACAAAGAATTTACCCTCTCTACTCACATTCAAAATGATAGTTAGAAAGCAGGCGGCGTAGATCAAATGAATTCCATCTTGGATGATCCTAGGTGTGAGATAGATCAGAAATAGCACGCTTATTATGGATGCCGTAAATGCCAACTTAGAATACAGTAGCTTCAGTATTACGTCTTTCTTGGCAAACAGCAGCCATGCTCCGAGGGCACCTATGGTCATGCATTCGATTTTGCTCATGGCTAGAAACTTGCTCAGGATACTGAGCCATCTTGCGTCCATACTTCTGTCCAAAAGGACCACTACCCCTTTGATGGAGAGTAATAAAATCGTCACTGAAAGAATGGCTAAAAGTGGTTTTTTGAACCACTTCATAACCACGGGCCAAATGATGTAAAATTGCTCTTCAACACCAATAGACCACGATTGTCCAATGGCGGGCACAGCCAAGTACATGGCTAATCCGAGATTGGGTAGAATACACAGGTAGCACCAAAAGTTTCCCCAGAAATTCTCTTGCAGGGATTTACTTTGTTCGGGGACGTAAAACGCATCAAAATGAGGAAGGACGAAGAATCCGAGAATAAATATCAAGAAGTAAAGCGGCCAGATCCTAAAAATCCTTCTTAGGTAGAATTTTCTGACCGATACTGTGGTCGTTTGATGCTTCTCAACCAATAAAAGGTATGTGATTAGAAACCCACTCAGCACGAAGAAGAAGACAACTCCAAGCGGTCCAAATTCTGCCACCAGTGGATTTAACCAGTGAATCTTTCCATCGAGAATGTCGCGCAAAGGAAAACTTTGAACTCGACCAGCGTCAAACCATAGATTGTCGAATCCCAGAAATTTCTTCATCAATTCGACATGAGTGATAATTACAGCGAACGCCGCGAAAAATCGCAATCCGTTAAGTCCTGGGAAGTATACTTTGGCCTTGGTCATGTGCAGGTGCGAAAGTAGGAATTTCGCCCGCTACGCTTGATTCACAAGGGCCTTAAGATGTTCATGAGTGTCTTTACTGACTTTCTCCCAGGTAAAGTTCTTTTTCACCTTGTCCAAAGCCAGTTTCCTTTTCTTATTGAGATCATCCTGAGGAAGTGTAATTGCTTGATTAACAGCCTCTTCTAGCGCATTAACATCTCCTGGAGGCAGCAGCCAACCCATGTCGTTGTCGACTTGATCGCAGACAGCGCCAACATCGGTCGCGATAACAGAAAGTCCACGCGCCATACCCTCCATGATAACATTGGGCATACCTTCAGAATGCGATGGAGTGACCAAAATCTCACATTCGTCCATGATTTTTTGAATGCCCTCTTTCTCCATTACCGTACCGTGGTAGATAATTTTGGATGATCGAATTTGCTTGTCCTTCGGGATTGGACCAATGAAATGGAAAACAAATTCTTGATTTTGGAGAATCTTCTTGATGACCTGATTGAGCTCCTCGATTCCCTTCCGCCTTTCGTACCTGCCTAGAAAGACAAATTTTCTAGAGCCAGTTGAATGCTCGATAATCTTGTCGGAGCACCAGTCTGCCTCGATTCCTGTCGGAATTTCTACGATTTTTTCATTTGCAATTCCGAGTTCCTCAACGATAGGTGTGATGCGGCCGCCGTAGCTGAATACGCAATTAGCAAACACGTTGTTGTATTTCACCGGGCCGCGCAAAAGCATGTGTTCAAATTTAGATTTGAACGACGGAGGCTGCTGGTACATCTCGTATCCATGAAACTTGACTCCAATAGGGGGCAGTTCTTTGCCTTGTTCTTTCAATCTCATCAAGTGCCATCCGGAAAAGCCCTTTACATAAATGAAATCCAGATCCGGGAGTTGTGATTCGATGGTTTTCGAAACTTCTTTGGAGTAAGTGTACGACTCCTTAATGTAGTGGCCCGGCATCCAATCCGGCTCAGGAAATTTGAGGCAAGTGCTTCGGAAATTAGTCACAGGCTCAAGTTCCATGGCCTTCAGAACCTGATCGTGAATAACGAGTGCTTCATCATGCTTTACGCAGTGGACGAGCGTAACGTCCACGCCAAGCTTCACCAAGAATTTGCACAGGTAGAAACTGTGTTTTTGCATCCCGCCGATGACAAAAGGATAGATGCCGTCTGTGAGAATTGCAATCTTCATACAGCCAATATTTTTCTCACAACATCTTCCCAACGGTGCTTTGTAGTCACTTTTTCGTGGAAGTTGCTTGCGAGCTTATTTCTAAAATCTTCATCCTTAAGAAGTCGAACCAGAGCGGACTTCAATTCATTCACCGAATCGCGTATCAGGATGCCATCGACATCAGGAATCATGACGTCTCGTACGGGCACATTGTCGGGAGCTAAAACAGCTTTTTTGAGAAGCCCATATTCAAATATTTTCACTGGCGAACCATACCAATTAGATTTTGGCATGACAGCGATGTCCATTAATTCAATGTAGTTCGGAACGTCAGAATGCTTGACATTTCCAGAAAAGTGGACCTTTTCTTGGAGTTTTAGTTGTGCACAGCGAGCCTCCAGTTGGGCTCGAGTTTCTCCATCGCCGACGATGAGAAGCCGAGCATCTGGATACGAAGATGAAAGGCTCACGAACGCGTCTAGCAGCCGGTCTACGCCGTGATATGGAAATATAGATCCAACGAATCCGATTACCGTTTTCTGGTCAAAATTGAGTTGTGCCCTCAGCTTGCTCACAGCTTTATTTTCAACTTTCAGTTTGTTGAGATTGATGGCATTAGGAGTTACGATGACTTTGTTTTCGGCTTCTGGATAACGATCCGTGAGGTACTTCTTGAGAGCCGAACTTACGACAACTACGCGCTCTGACATGGTCACTTGTTCGTACTCGCATTGGTTCGATTTATTGATCAAAAAGCTCTGACCCTCCATCGCGATTTTCTCCTCGGGATAGGGTGCATTCAATTCGATTATGTGTCTTGTGCCAGCTTTCTTGCTCATCTTCACACCTGAGGTCATGAGATAATAACCGCGTTCATAAACCATGTCGGGTTGAAAGTCTTGAATCTTCTTCCAAAGCAGCTTTTCAGCATACCGATCAAAACGACGAAGTCGTACATCTTTGAGCGTCTGCCACATAGATTCAGTCAAAATTTTCTTCAGGATTTTTTTCGAACTCGATTCTGAAAACTGAATATCAGATTCTTGGTTCATTTCCTCTCCACCTAGTATCAAGGTTTCCACTTCATGTCCAAGTTCTTTAAATGCACCAATCACCTCCCGCATGTGTGTGCCCGGTCCACTTGGCGCGGCTAGATTGAGATTGGGATGAGAGGAGTAGTAGAGGATTTTCATCGAAGCAGCGAAATTAATTGGTCTCCAACATGTGATAATTCATGATTGCTGATATCGTATTCTCGGCTTAGTGGGAAAGAATCTGATTTCAACTCTTTGATGATATGAGCCAAGCTTTCGTAGCTATCGACGGTCTTTCCAAGGCCATTTTTCTCGATAAATTGAGCCGCAAATCCCTGGGCTCCAACAAAGATCAATGGCTTCCCAAAAGGGATGAGCTCGAAAAATTTTGTGGTCAGAAAGTCTTTGTTGTGTTCCGCTAGAAGGATTATGGCCGCAGAACTTTGGGCCAATTCACTCATGAATTCTTTTCCAATTGGAGAGTGAATATTGGCATGATCTTCAAGAGATCCGACGTGATTTGAATGAGGTGTGAATAGGTCTATTGTCAACTTGCTGTACAACTGGTTTTCTTTTTCCCGAAGGGTAGAGAGCCAAGAAGAAAATGGGTCGATGAAAGGTTTGAGACCTAAATAGAGCGCACCTCCGTAAACGATACGGACACCGTCTGGTGCTGGCTGTGGCTGTAAGTATGCTTCGAGATCGTCTTGATCAAAGAAGTGTGGAAGAGCTTCAAATCGAGCTTTCGATAATTCCGATTTATCGCTGGATTCTTTAATTTCTTTGAGTAAAAATTCGTTGGGACAAGTGATGATATCAGCGTGTTCTATAACGTAGTCATGTTTTCGTTTTTCTTCGACCATGCGAGTAGAATCGAGATTGGCCATGCCGTAATTCTGCGCGGTGATCCAAGGATCGCGGTAGTCGACCAATAGTTTGAAGTCACGAATTTCTTTCAGACGGGCAGCGTAATAGATCAAATTGAAAGGAGCCCCAGTAGCTACCAGGTGTTCAATTTTATGGGAGTCAATGATTTGTAGAGCTTTCTGCCTAAAGGCATCCTCGAATCCGTTAGCGATATCGTAGATCGTTCCCTTACAGTCAAGTTGTAGTTTCTTGAGAGCGAGGTGATACTTTATTTTTCCTAAAATCGACCCAGATGGGTGGCTGATGCTCTTGGGATAAGATCGAGCAATGCTGTGAATCTTAATGTTGGGATGTTCCACATCTTTTTGCCATCCCGATCCAATGGTGACAGGATTGGCTTTGATAACATGCACCACGACCCCTTTTACGGCCAATGACTTGGCAAATTTTGCCCATCGTCGTCCACCAATCCCCTCGTTGGGAGGGAAATCGAAACAGGCGAGGAGGATCTTATCCACCGTAGAATGCTTTGATTGAATCGGCCACTTGTTTAATATGTTCGGCTGGCAATTCTGGATACATGGGCAGCGATAATATACGATCACACATACGCTCGCTCATTGGGAAATCGCCGATGGAATGCCCCAATCTGCCGTAGCATGGGACATGAGGAAGTGGATGAGGATAGTGAATTACTGAAGTGATTCCATCTTCCTTAAGATGCTCCATAAGCTCATCTCGACGATCACATTGAATAACGTAAAGATGAAAAACGTGACGGGCACCATCACGCACTTTAGGCGTTTCGATTGGCAGGCCCTCCAATGCCTGGTCGTACAATTTGGCGTTAGCGATGCGAGCTTCGGTCCACTCTTCAATGTATTTTAGTTTCACATTGAGAATGGCACCTTGAATGCCGTCTAATCGACTGTTTCGCCCTTCCATGATATGGTTGTGTTTGCCTTCTTGTCCGTGATTGCAAATCATGCGAGCGACCCGAGCGAGTTCTGCATTGTTGGTCACCATTGCGCCAGCGTCACCATAAGCACCTAAGTTCTTTCCTGGATAAAAGCTAAAGCTCCCGCAATCGCCGAAAGTAGCAATCCTCTGCCCAACGATTTCGGCGCCATGTGCCTGCGCTGAATCTTCCAATACTTTGATCCCGTGTTGGTTAGCGATTTCCATTATTGCAGGCATGTTCGCTGGTTGTCCGTATAGGTGCACGGGTATTATGAGCTTTGTTCGCTCTGTAATTTTTGACTCGAGCTGTGCCACATCTATGGTGACGTATTCGTCTACATCAACAAAGACCGGTGTCGCGCCCGAAGCAGTAACGGTTTCCGAAGTCGAGATCCAAGTTAAAGCAGGCACTATGACCTCATCACCTTCTCCAATGCCCATTGATTGCATGAGAATCTCGAGACTGTCGGTGCCGTTTGCACACGCTACTACGTGCTGATTTTGGGAATATTTCGAGAATGACTCTTCAAATCGCTTGGCGAATTTGCCCGAAATGAACGTTGTATTCTGAATCACCTCGACTATTGCAGTGTCGATTTCTGATTTGATCGATTGGTACTGTGCTTTGAGATCAACGAATGGTATCATCTGATTTTTCTCGCTGGATTTCCGGCATAAACGCCAGGTTCAACAATGTTTTTTGTCACTACGGCTCCTGCTCCGATCACAACATTTTCGCAAATGGTGATTGGGAGAATAGTGGCGTTACTTCCTATCGAAACATGATTTCCAATAGTGGTTGATTTCCACTTTGAACTATCACCCCCTGCGGGTCTGCCTTCTGCAAAAAGATCGTTGATGAACATCACTCCATGACCGACAAAGCAGTCGTTGCCTATGGCCACAAGTTCGCAAACGAAGCTGTGAGACTGGACCTTTGTGCGTTCTCCAATAATGACGCCTTTCTGAATTTCCACAAATGGACCAACGAAACTGCCTGATCCAATAGTGCATTCGTAGATGTTAACGGGCTTGACGATCGTCACGTCTTGACCAAACGTCACGTCACGTACACTTGACTCGTATGTCTTGGGCTTAGACATTGCGTATCGCAGAATAGATTTTTTCGATTGCGTCGATCGATTTCATGCCTTCAAATCCGTCGACCGTTTCTTGTCCTTCTTTCTTGATGTTGGCGATGATCGCTCCCACGACTTTATCATGATTAGAGCTCGTTCCTTGGTATTTTCCATAGGAATTGGGCTTGTCAGTGTACTCGATTCCTTCTTGCAAAGGATAGTTTTCGACATCCCAATATTCAATCTTGTTGAGGTACTTGCCACCGATCTTGATCGTTCCTTTTTCACCAATAATGGTGATGCTCCCTTCGTAATTTTGGTTGTAAACGCATGTTGTCCATACCAAGGAGCCAATTGCGCCCGATGAGAAATTGAGAATAGCGCATCCCGAATCCTCAGTGTCGATGTTGTGGTTCTGCGTTTCAGCATGGCCGTTAGCCTTTACCACATCACCACACCACCAGATGAGGAGATCGACGAAATGACTTGCCTGGGTAAATAGAGCGCCGCCTTCTTCTTCAAGTTTGCCGCGCCAAGGCGAATCGTCATAGTAGCCTTGATATCTGTTCCACAACACGTCGCATTTGATCATGAAGATTTTTCCCAGACGGTCTTTATCTATCGCGTCTTTTGTGAGGCTAATTGGGACGTTGAAACGATTTTGTTTTACTACCCAAAGACGATTTCCGGTGCGGGTAGCGGCCTCGTTCATTCTTGCACAATCCGACATTGAGAGTGCCATGGGCTTTTCTACCAGAACATTGAATCCCTTCTCAAGAGCCTCAATGCTCATATCGGCATGGAGAGCATGTGGTGTGACCACGTTGATCACATCAGCGTCGATGTTATCGAGCATTTCGCTGTAGTCAGTGAATGAATTCAGCCCTTCGTATAAGTCACTTTGCTCCGCTGTTTTTTCAGCGTCGATATCGCAAATGCCAACGATCGCAGCACGGGGTTCAGCATCCAAAACTGCGATATGGCGCTTTCCAATGCTTCCAATTCCTACTATGGCGAATTTAATTTTGTCCATCAGTAATTCTCTTTTCGATTCTCTAGGAATCTAACTCGACTCATTTGGGTTCGAAAAATACGGGTATTCGAAGTAGCGATAGCCCTTGAGCGTGTGCGATTCGAAAAATTCATTTTGGCTTTGTTCTAGAGCGTTGTGTATCAGATTCTTCATGACAGGAAAGGATTTGAAACACACCGAGCTCAGCGTAGCACTTTCAAGAGGGAATCCATCCACCCCGTGATTGCAAATGAGCGTTTTGTATCCGCAAAAAAGCCGCTCATATAGTACAGTTGAGAATGCAGCAATACCTATGTCTACTGTGCCAAAGCCGTCAGCGGTAGATAATTTCGGGTCGCTAAACTCAAAGTTGATTTCTGGCAAATGTTTGGCATAATATGTCCTTGCCTTGTCGATTACATCGGCTGCCTTTTCTCTTGGGTGAAGGAAAATTGTTAGTGTTCCCTCTCCTTGTTCGTTGAGGAATTTTGAAAGAAAAGAAAGTACAAGCTCCTCGGCTTCTTCAACTTTCACGCCTGTGTCGGCATGATCTTGAGCATGACGAAGCCAACTCGCGTGGCTGTAGTATCCCAGAGTTTTAGCCTTAGGTTGAGGGGCATTCTCGGTGTAAAATTCGATGTAATTGAATGCTGATTCGGGCAGCCACTTGTTGATTTTTTCGACTTGTATGTTGGGCAATGTCTTGACTTCGTCGAATTGGTACTCGCAGCTGAGCATGAGCTCGTCTGCAAACAGAATATGATTATGTGTCTTTAGTGGGCCGGGCGAAGGAAGCTTGGCCATTTTCATTCCTGCATCGCGGCAAACGAAATAGCACAAATTGCTGTCCACGTCATATGGGGCGAAGTGGTAAACATTCTTGATGTTCTCCTCTTCCAATACGTAAAGAACAGAGGCTATTTCCAAAAGGTAAACAGGAATCATGGCGAGGTTCGACCGATCTTTAGAGGCGAGACATCGAAGAGCGAGCCCAAACCCAAAGCGCAAAATTCGGCTCATGATAAGGAACCGATGCACCTTGTCGGTTGGGGCAAAAATCTGTTGCTTGTTGACATACACGCGGATCTTATTTGCAGTATGACGATCGATGTTCTTAACCTCTAGATCGAGGTAGCGATCTGTGAGTTCTATTATAGCAGCATCGGAGTTTTCATTCAGAAACCGAGGTAGAGCGTTGGTTTTCCAAACGCCGATCATGGCTTTGAACAAGGTTTTGGCGCCAATAAGGCGATCTTCAGAAGCTGAAGCCGGCAATCGGAAACTCACGCTTTTTACAAGACATTCGAGTGCGAGCTTGTCTTCCGGAATTCCAGATGTATTAAGCCGCTTAAAACGGCTGATGACGGTCTGGAGCTGCTTGTACATGAGGTTTACACGAAGGCTGTTTTTCTCAGCATTTCGAATTCTTCGGAAATGGTTTTGATCTCACGCATGTCTTCGGCAGTCATCGAGCAAAGGTGAGCCATCTCGCCATTGCGTTGGAGTGATGTCTTTGTCGTGAAGTGTTTTTCCAAGTGTGTCGCACCGTGGGCTGAAGCGAAAAGCGCTGCTGAGTTTCCTAAGGAATGGTCACTGATACCGTGGTACCGCGAATTTTGGAAATCAGGCATTTTAAATTCCTCAAGGAGTGTTGGGTATTTTACCACACAATAAAGATAAATCGCGTGATCAACGATCTCAATTTTATCCACTTCTTCTTGCGGCATGTCGGAAGGGATCGAGACGATTGTTGGTTTTCCTAATGACATTACATCGCGCGTCAATTCGGGAAATCCGACGTGCATTCTAGCTGCGACTTTGTAGTAAGATAGATCAAGATCCACACACCAATCTAAAAACTTTGGAGCAAATGCCGTAGCAAAAACCGGGATGTTGAGGTGGTTTCCGAAATCACGTAGACGTTTTAATTCGTCTTTGGTCATTCGATGACTCTCCGGCTTATTAAATTGTTCTGGGTCGTAGAGCTGAACCTTGATTGCGTTGGCTCCAGCCATTTTCGACTGCATAATCATTTGCTCTGCAACCTCGATATCCCCACCGTGTTGTGGTGAAATTTCTGAAATGATAAACATGTTATTCTACGATTACGTATGATTGAGCGCCACTGAATCTGTTGCGCTGAACTCTAATGTTTTCTAAGCCTAAAGCTTCTTTTACGGCCACTGTTTCTCCTGGAAATTGATGGTCATTAAGCTCATCAAAACCGAGAATCGTGCCTTTGGTAATATGTCCTCTGAGAAGCTGGAGGCACTCGTATGTTGGCTTGTAAACTGTCATGTCAAACCAAGCCATGGCTACCATAGTCTCTGGATTTTCTTCTAGATAAATCTTTAGCTGATCAGGAGCATTTCCTTTTCGGAGACTGTTCTTTTTCACATGATTCAAAGGGGACTCGCGTTCATGATAATCTAGCACTTGCTGGAGATACTCTTCGTATCCCTTGGTTACGGCAAGCGAGCCTGCATTGATGACTTGGTGATCTCCGTCTGCAGCGTCGGTTTCCAAAAATCCTTCAAACGTGTCAAAACCAACAATCTTTCGACTGTGGTTATAAGGTTCATGGATTCCGCGCAAATTAGCCAGGGTCACTAGGTTTTGTCCCCAGCGCACGCCAAACTCCATAATAACTCCGTGAACGCCCTTTACATGGTCATAGAGCTCATTAAAGAACAAACTCTTGGTGAGTTCTTGTCGTTTGACAAAAAGCCCTGTGTTGGCCAGAATTTCATTGTTGGGTATCGGGCAGTTATCAAATAGCTCGTAAGCTACTTTACGAGCATCTTGCTCTGCTCCTGACGCGAGTGATTTCACGTTAAATTCTTCGCTCATCTTGTTGAATTAGAACTCGGTTAAACGTTCCACTTTTTTTCAAGGGAACGAATATCTTCAATATCGTGGACATCGAGGTTGTTTGCGACCACGAAACCACAGTGGGCGCTTAAAAATTCATTGAACAGCGCATCGTATTTCAAAATTCGAAATGCCGCGTTTTGAACTCCGTTATCATCGCAGCTCATGACTTCCCACAATTTGTAATTGTTCATTAGCTCAAAACCACTTGTCATTTGTGCGGCAGAGATCTCTGGGGAATTGGCCTGTGGCACGATTACCACGTCGGGTTTACCGTTGTGGATTACTTGAGAATCTTGAGCTGCTTGGCGAATGGCCACAATCTTTGGCGTTTGGTCGTCGGCTAACTGTGCAGGACGCTTGAGAGGAATCGCTCCCCAATCCTCCCCTGTCTTGAGGATTTCATCGTCGTCACTGCTCACATAGATGTCATCAATGTGATCGCAGGCTAAACAAGCTTCGATTGTATATGCAATCAAGGGCTTGCCATTGAGTGGATAAATGTTTTTTCCAATCAATCTCTTACTGCCGCCACGAGCGGGTATGATGGCTATCGTTCTCATGAAATTCTCTCCAGTATATCTCGGGCGATGATTTCTGCACCGTTGGTTTCAATCTCGTGATCTTGCATGGCTTGCTTGAGAAAAGGATATTCCGTTTCCACGAAAGTTGGCAAGAATTTATGCAAATCGGATTCAAAGGTATCTAGTCCGATGAAGGTGCCAAGATGGGCTTTTTTTAGATTGAGAATGTTCTCGTTCATCTCTGGATTCATCGCTTCACCAATGAGCAACATAGGTGTCCGCAGTCCAATACATTCAGAGATTGTGTTGAAGCCGGCTCTACCAATGACTAAATCCATGTCATTGACATAGTCTACCATCAGCTCACTCTGATCGATAAAATTGAGATTGGCTTGGTCACTTTTGAATTTCGATGAAACGAAGAAAACGAAGTCATCTAGGTCGGCTACACATTGTAGTGCTTTCTTCACTGCTTTGGACAAAACGCCCGCGCCGCTGTCTATGATCATGACCTTAAACCGTCCGTTGCTTGATCTCGTTTTGTGTTCGATCTCACTTCGAACAATCAAAGGCACGCTGTAGGCTTTCTGACCGTAGTGAACCAAGATTTCTTCTGGTGTAAAAGGTGGAAAGTAGAGTCTGTTGGCCTTATCCGCGAGCGCGAAAAATCTATCTAACACCTTTGTTTTCAATGGTGGTGGATATAGTTTGCTGAAGAACCAGTCCCAGGTAAAGTGAGACACACCGAAGCTCGGAATATTTAAGTTTTGGGCGATTTCGAATGCCTCGTAAACAAAGTCCGAAAGGATGAAATCGTATTTGTTATCATTCGTCTCTTCTTTTACAAAAGCCGCGGAATCCTCCATGTAGTTGTTGAACTGGACTTTGATGCCGTTAACATCTGGGGATCCGTTGGCTTGTTTGTGCCATGTGATGTTGTTGAACTTATCGATCGTCTTAACATCTGGGATTATCCTTTCGGCTGCTTTGATGTGTCGGTGAGACTGAACCGTGAAATCCATTGGTCCTGATAACCGTCTCAGCTCTTCGACAATTGCACGCTGTCGAACGATGTGGCCGTAGCCCTCATCGCTGAGAAAAATCTTACATCGTTGTTGGTCAGACATGAGTTGTATTAAGGTCGCCCTGATCTCTCAAAGGAGTGCAAATCTCTCAATCTGCTGAAACTTTCACTAATGATGACTTTGAAAATCTAAAAATGCAGGCTTTGAAGCTGTTTTTGAGGGGGTTAAAACGTCTCGAATTGTAGTTGTAGGTGAGTGGTTATCCAAATGCTGGAGCAGGAAAACCAAATACTCAAGGAAAGTAACCAATGGATCATTGATCGATTTTGAAAGGAGGGAAGAGTTCAACTTTGTCCTGACAAACTGAAATCAAAAAATACTCAACTGCACATGAAACCTCGCATACTACATACTCTCATCGGTATCATGATTCTCTCAATTTCGAATCTGACATCGGCGGCTGACGAGTGCACAGCCTCTGCAGAATACGAGTATCAAACAGCCAATCACACAGTCTTTTTTCACAACACGAGCTCGTCGACAGGCAATGCGAATGTGTGGGCATGGGATTTTGGCGATGGAAATTTTTCAGAAATCGTTGATCCGGTCCATGCCTACGCTAATTATGGAACATACCGATGTTGCTTAACTATCACTTCAGATTCTCCCGATGGGTCTTGTTCGGATACATTTTGCATGGACGTAGAGGTTCAGTCAGATAGTGTTTGCACATTGATTTCTGATTTTGAAATTGAGCCACTTTTGAATGGTGAGGCTATGTTTATTCCTGATTGTCAGACCAACGTCGGAACGACGATAGATGGTTTTAGCTGGATAATTGATGGAACAGAGATAGCCGATGAAACGCCGATGTGGCAATTTTACGATGTTGAACCACTTCAAGTATGCTTGAC
>Ga0206679_10002489_pt1 | contig 14607 bp, 10 predicted proteins | sample M110012015metaG_FD_155464 | JGI IMG/M metagenome (GOLD analysis project Ga0206679, IMG submission 155464) | Ammonia-oxidizing marine archaeal communities from Monterey Bay, California, United States - M1 100m 12015 | ecosystem: Environmental > Aquatic > Marine > Intertidal zone | place: USA... | reverse complement strand
GTGGGTGCATTAAACATATTTCCCAATCCGGATTTGAAACCTGAAATAGGATGGGCTGGAGAAATTGGTTTCAAGCAAGGTGTGCGCATTGGTGACTGGAAAGGAATGCTCGATATTTCTGCGTTTATTAATGAATATAATAACATGATTGAATTTACTTTTGGAGTATACAATCCGATAAATGGCAACGTTATTAATACCTCAACTCCTGAAGGGCTTGCAGAATACCAAGATCTTGAAGCTTCAGGATATTCAATATTTGATTTGATAGGCTTTCGTGCTCAAAACGCAGAAGCTGCTCGAATTAGCGGAATCGACTTTGCATTTAATAGTATAGGAAAAATAGGAGATTTTGAAATTGTATCTTTAATAGGATATACATATATGAATCCGGTTAGCTTAAATAATGATGCTGATTACCTCAACACTTTTTCTGATACATCGGCACATATTCTTAAGTATAGGTATAAGCATTTAGTAAAAGGAGATGTGGAAGTCACTTATAAAAAATATAGTGCTGGAATTTCTGTAAGATATGGGGGATTCATGAAAAATATAGATAAAGTATTTGAAGAGGCTATAGGTGGCACAACTTATATTTTACCTGGACTTAAAGAGTATCGTCAAATCTACAATGAAGGGAGTCTTGTTTTCGATGTTCGTATTGGTTACAAAGTAAATGATAAATACCGTCTCGGTTTTATGGTCAACAATCTATTGAATTCCGAATATTCAAGTCGCCCTGCAGATATACAGCCTCCACGTAATTTCTCTCTTCAAGTTCAAATGAAATTTTAATGAAAGTTATAGGAGTCATTCCATCCAGATATGAATCAAGTAGATTTCCGGGGAAACCACTAATTGATTTGGAAGGAAAAACAATGATTCAACGCGTTTATGAAGGAGTGAATCGTTCTTCAAAAATTGAACAAGTCGTGGTTGCAACCGATGATCAAAGAATTTTTGATGAGGTGGAATCATTTAAAGGAAACGTACTGATGACTGCATCTCATCATACAACGGGGACTGAGCGCTGTATTGAAATTGCAGAGAATTATGGAGATTTTGATGTCTTAATTAATATTCAGGGAGACGAACCACTTGTGGATGTGGTTCAATTAGAGCAATTAATTTCTGTATTTGAAGATCAGTCTGTTCAGATTGCAACTATGGCGAGTAAGAATATTTCCGCTGAAGAATTGTCTAATGTGAATCGAATTAAGCTCATTGTCGATTCTTCAAATAATGCCATGTATTTCAGTAGAAGTGTTATTCCAAATGACTCAAAAAGAGATTTTCCATTTTCATACATGAAACATATTGGCCTTTATGCGTTTAGAAAAGAGGCATTGGCCAGAATAGCTTCTATGACTCCTTGCGATATTGAAAAAGCGGAATCTTTGGAGCAATTAAGATGGATGTATTTCGGAGAAAAAATTAGAGTTGTTCACACGTCGATTGAAACCCCTAATATTGATGTCCCAGAAGATGTTGAAAACGTTTTAAAGCTATTGAGATAAAGCGCAAAAAGAATCGAATTTCTTTTTAACTTTGAATATGACAAACATAGATAACGTGTTGTTTGATTTATTGGTGCATCACAATTGTGTTATAATTCCGGAGTTTGGTGGGTTTATTTCCAAAAGAGTGTCAAGCACCATTGATTATGACAGAGGTGTTGTCATTCCTCCCTCAAAACATGTCTTATTTAACAAGTTCCTTGTTGCAAATGACGGCCTTTTAATTTCTTCCTTTGTTAAATTGAATAAGGGTAGCTATGAAGACGTGAAATCGGAATTGGCCAGGTTTGTATCCGAAATGGATATTAAATTAAGTAAGGGAGAAGAAATCGTATTTAAGAACATTGGGACATTGACTCGTTCTGATAGTGGAATTTATTCGTTTATACAAGACAAGTCCTATAACCTATTAGCTGATGCATATGGACTTAAGGAGCTGGAATTCGTATCGTCATCGGATGTAGAGGAAAAAGCGCCAGTAATTCTTGAGAAAGAAGAAGCACCAATAATTCTGGAGAAAGAGGAGAAGCCAATAATTCAGAAGAAAGAGGAAGCGCCAGTAATTATTGAGAAAGAAAAAGCCGTTCCTAAGCATAGAATAAGCAGAAGGAAGACGATTATCCGTTATGCAGCGGCAGCGTGCCTTTTGCCTTTTGCTTTTTATACTTTATGGATTCCTTTCAAGTCCGATTTTTTTAGTTCTGGACTGATCTCAATGAATGACTTCAATCCGTTCTATAAAAAAGAAGTAGGAACGTATCATCCAATTCAGCAGGGCCCAGCTGAATCGTCAGAGGATTATACTGTAAATCGAACTGAGTCAAAATCAGTAGAGGAGATTAAACCAGTTGAAAAGGTTGAATCTGACATTAAAGAAATTGAAATAAAAGAAAATCCAAAATCTGTCTATAATAGGTATTTCATAGTGGGCTGCTTTTCAGTGAAACAAAATGCAGACAATTATCTGTCAAAATTGGCTGCCGACGGATTTGTTCCGTTACTTGTAGATGGAGGAAAATTATATAGGGTATCAGTGGGGCAGGTTGCAAACAAAGAAGAATTTAATTCCCTTATGGCATCAGCCAAGGAAAAGGGATATAAAGGATGGACATTAAAAAAATAATCAATATGAAATCGTGTTTTATAATCCTGGCATTTATTGCCTGTACCAATCTTGGTATCGCCCAGATAACTACTAATGTTGAAGGAAGTAAATTTAAATTTAAAGAAATCATCCGGCATACAAACTCCCCAGTGGAGAGTCAGGGAAGAACGGGTACGTGCTGGAGCTTTTCGGCCCTCTCTTTTTTAGAATCGGAAATAATGCGAATTAATAAAAGGGATAAGCCGATAATTCTTTCCGAAATGTTTATCGTTAGAAAGGCCTATGAGGCCAAAGCGAAAAAATACATCCGTATGGATGGACGCACAAATTTTGGAGAGGGCGGGGCATTTCATGATATTCCATACGTCATAAGGAACTTCGGAATCGTTCCTAGAAGCGAGTATACTGGCTTGAAAAAGAAATCGGATTCATACAATCATGGCAACATGTTTAAAAGCCTTAATGAAATTGTTCAATTTGCGAAAAATGAAGGGAAAGGAATTCAAAAGGAATGGGTATATCAATACAATGCCGTTCTGGATGAAAATATTGGAGAATTACCGGAATCTTTCAAATTCGAGGGAGAAAAATATACAGCCCAGACCTTTTATAAGATGCTGGGTATTGACATGAATGATTATGTGTCCCTTACGTCATTTACCAATCATCCTATGAATTCAGAGTGTATGTTGCAGATTCCGGACAACTGGTTGTGGGATAAAAGTTATAATGTCAGTATAGATGACTTATATGAAACGGTGCTTCACGCCCTAAAAAGTGGCTATACAGTGGCGTGGGGGGCGGATGTTTCTGAAGATGGTTTTAGCTTTAAAAATGGCCTTGCCATAGTTCCATTATCTAAAAACACCATAGAGGTTGAAGGAGAAGACGATAAAAACTTTTCTGAAGCAAGAGCTGATAAGAAATCCTCTGTATTTACAACTCCGGATTCTGAGGTGGTAGTTACTCAAGAGATGAGACAAGAGGGATATGACACAAAAAAGACTACAGATGACCATGGAATGCATATTGTCGGTTTGTATAAAGATGGAAAGGGACGGAACTTTTTTCTTGTCAAAAATTCATGGGGAACTTCCAATTACCCTGAAGGGTATTTGTATGTATCCGAATCCTATTTCAAGTTAAAAACAATTAATATTTATCTTCACAAAGATGCTGTTCAGGATACCTTGCGTGGAGTATTAAGGCTATAATTAGTCATTCATCAGAATTAGCGTGCATAATAGTGTCAAAATGACACTTTCTATTGATTTCTGTTTCAAAAGTCATTCCTGTTCATTAAATTTGTTCCAACATGGAGGATAATAAAATATTTGGTGTCAATGGGTTTGGTCGTATCGGGAGGTATATGACGAGATTAGCCATTTTAGATCCTGAAGTTGAAATTGGATTAGTTAATGATCTTTCTGATATCAATACATTGATGCATTTGTTTAAATATGACAGTATTCATGGGATTTTTGACCTAGATTTTGAGATTAAAGGGAATCAAGTCTTATTTTCGAATGGGAAAAAACTCAGTTTTTTACAGGAGAGAAACCCGGAATTGATCCCCTGGTCGGATTATGGGGTACAAACAGTGGTTGAATGTACAGGATTGTTCCTGACCAAAGATACAGCATCAAAACATTTTAAAGGAGGGGCCAAAAAAGTGGTACTTTCTGCACCTGCAAAAGATACTGATATAAAGACCATAGTCCTGGGAGTAAATGATGAACTTTTGACCGAAGAGGATAATATCATATCTAATGCCTCATGTACCACAAATAATGTAGCACCTATAATAAAAGTTCTAAAGTCTATTTCTGAGATTGAAATGGCATATATATCAACTATTCACAGCTATACATCCGATCAAAGGCTTCATGATGCTCCGCATAAAGACTTAAGAAGGGCAAGGGCTGCAGCCCATTCAATTATTCCTACTTCTACTGGTGCGGCTAAAGCAATAACAAAAATTTTTCCAGATTTAGAAGGGAAAATATCTGGCGGAGCAATTCGTGTTCCTGTATCTGATGGGTCAATGACCGAAATTACATTAATAGTAAATAAAAAGGTTTCTAAGGCACAAATTGTTGACGTTATGGAAGATTTTTCTAAAAATGACTTAAATGGTATTTTAAAGATAAATTATGACCACATAGTGTCTGTAGATGTGATTGGATCTTCTTCCAGCTCTATTTTTGATGTGCCCTTATCGAATGTCTATGATCATATGATTCGAATAGTTTCCTGGTATGACAATGAAGCAGGATATTCAAATAGACTGTTGGAACTGTCTAAAAAGGTCTGTTAGAGTCATTTTACGTGCAATTACGTAGTCTTTATATCCTTAATACGTATAGTAAACTAGGTGCACATTTCTATTTTTAACTTAAACGGAACGTTTTTTTTTAATCCCCACTAAAACCGCTTCATCTTTGGCTTGTAATCAATAATTAAAAAAATACAACGCCATGAATGCAAATAAAATTTTCACAATACTATTTTCACTAAGTCTTCTTTTTGTATCATCAATTTCTTTTTCTAACAACTTTTTATTTGACGACGATGATCCGATCAAAAAGAAAAAAGGAGTTAAAGTAGTCACATCCTCAATTTATGAGGGGGACGCCACAATTAAATGGTACGACGATAGAATTGATTTTATAGAGATTACTTCGGAGAACGGACAATTTATGCCCTCTATTCCTGTATTAGACGCTTCCTCTCTTCATCTTCACGATTTACTGGACGGAACGTATTTAATACATTTTAAGTCAGAAGGAGAGGTTTTATATTATAAAGAAATAACTGTGCAAAGGTGATTGAGTAAAATGCACAATTTAAAGGGGCTTTTGCCCCTTTTTTTATGCTTCAATGGCCTTTATTCCTGGCAGTGCCTTCCCTTCGAAGTATTCAAGAAGCGCACCACCTCCCGTGCTTACATGGCTTATTGAATGATCAACTTCAAACTTTTTTGCCGCTGCTGCACTATCTCCTCCCCCAATTAAGCTATATGCCCCATTCACTGTCGCTTTAGCAACTGCCTGAGCAATCGATCTTGTACCATGTTCAAATGACCGCATTTCAAACACGCCCATTGGTCCGTTCCAAAGAACAGTTGAAGAATCCAAAATAACTTGTGAAAATGCTTGTGCTGCTTTAGGGCCAATATCAAGCCCCATCCAGTTGTCATCGATATTATCGCTGCTCACTATTTTAGTATTGGCCTCATTATTGAAATCATCAGCAATAACGGAGTCCTCAGGTAGGTGAATAATAACTCCCTTTTGATCGGCTAGTTTTAAAATATCAAGACATGTTTTCAATCGCTCGTCTTCACAAAGGCTGTTTCCAATACTTCCCCCTAATGCTTTTTTAAAGGTGTATGCCATGCCTCCACCAATAATAATGTGATCGGCTTTTTGAAGCAGATTTTCCACAATCAACACCTTGTCTGACACTTTTGCTCCGCCCACTATAGCAGTAAAAGGCCTTTGTGTATTTTCCATAACGGCTTTTGCGCTTTCAATTTCCTTCTCCATCAGAAAACCACACATTTTGGCATTTGGAAAAAACTGGGCAATTTGGCAGGTACTTGCATGAGCCCTGTGCGCAGTGCCAAATGCATCATTCACGTAGCAATCTCCCAATTTAGCTAGTTGTTTTGCAAAATCGACATCACCTGCAGTTTCCTCTTTATGAAATCTCACATTTTCAAGGAGCAAAATCTCTCCTGGCAGGAGTTTAGAGGAAAGGTCTTCTGCTTCTTCTCCAATACAATTAGTAGAAAAATAAACTTTTGCACCAGTAAGTTGTTCAATTCGATTTACAATGTGTCTTAATGAGAATCTATCTTCAGGCCCATTTTTAGGTCTGCCGAGATGAGACATAATAATGGCTGAACCATTGTCATTTAGAATTTTTTGAATGGAGGGTACGGCAGCTCTTATCCTTTTATCATCAGTGATTTCCAAAGTTTCTTTGTCTAAAGGGACATTAAAGTCCACTCGTACTAAGCTTTTTTTTGAGGAAAAATTGAAATCGTTTATGGAGGCCATTTTATCTTATTTTGTGCAAAGCTAATAAGATGTTACAAATCGTAAACAATTATATTGCCTCCCTGTAACACAATTAAAAATATTTGTTGAGATTTGTACAAAATTATCATTATGTATAAAACACGATTTCTGTTTCTGTATTCTCTCCTATTTTTAACTGCCTGTAAGAATTTAAATTCTGTAAATGAGAGCTGGGCCTATTCTGATGAGCTAGCTGAAGATTTGGAATTTCATCCGATGGACGAAGACTTTTTTATTGACGCTGACGGTATGGAAATGGACGAGGATTATGATAATCCTAAAGTTAGGGAAATCTACAATCCGTCAAATACGATCTTGACAGATTTAATACATACCAAGCTGGAAGTTTCCTTTAACTGGGAGGAATCTCAGCTGAATGGTAAAGCAACAATTACTGCCAAGCCCCATTTTTATGCTGCTGACGAATTAATTCTTGATGCAAGAGGGATGGAAATTCTAAAAGTTCAGATGAATGGTACTGATGTGGATTATACTTATGAAGATGCTTTACATCTTATTATTGAATTAGGTCGTACCTATAAAAATAACGAGAAGTATACTGTAGCTATTGAATATATCTCTAAACCAGATGAATTGGAACTGGGAGGAAGTGCGGCGATTGCAGGAGACAAAGGCTTATATTTTATAAATCCGACGGGAGAGGAGAAAGGGAAAATGCCTCAGATATGGACGCAAGGAGAAACACAAGCCAATTCGGTTTGGTTCCCTACAATTGATTCTCCAAATGCAAAGACCACTCAAGAGATGTATATCACTGTCGAAGATAAATATGTCACCTTGTCCAATGGAAAATTAGTTTCCTCAAAAAAGAATAATGATGGAACCAGAACGGATTACTGGAAACAAGACCTTCCCCATACACCGTATTTATTTATGCTGGCTGTAGGAGAATACAGCATTGTGAAGGATTCATACACGAAGAAAGATGGCACTAAAATAGAGGTCAATTATTATGTAGAACCCGAATATGAAGAGGACGCTATGGGAATATTTGGAGAGACACCAAATATGATTACCTATTTCTCAGAGCTCTTGGATTTAGAATACCCCTGGGATAAGTACCATCAAATTGTGGTGCGAGATTATGTTTCTGGTGCCATGGAAAATACAGGCGCAGTAATTTTTGGAGAGTTTGTGTATAAAGATGCTGAGGCGCTATTAGACAACAACGATCAGTCCACAATCGCTCACGAACTTTTTCACCATTGGTTTGGAGATTTAGTGACCTGTGAGTCTTGGGCAAACCTGCCTTTAAATGAGTCTTTTGCCAATTATTCGCAGTATCTATGGGATGAGCATAGATATGGAATAGATGAGGCGGACTACCAGGCTGAGGTCGAGGCCGATGGGTATTATCAGCAGGCATCTTATCAGGGGTATCACGATTTAATATGGTTTGACCATTTTGACAAAGAGGATATGTTCGATTCCCATTCCTATAACAAAGGGGGACGTATTTTACATATGCTCAGAAGTTACCTAGGAGATGAGGCGTTCTTTAAAGGCTTGAACAATTATCTCACCTCAAATAAATTTAAAGCTGCGGAAATTCATCATTTAAGACTGGCCTTTGAGGAGGTATCCGGTGAAGACCTGAACTGGTTTTTTGATCAGTGGTTTTTAGGTAAAGGACATTTGATCTTGTTTACAGAGTATGAGATTAATTCAGACGCAGGAGTAAATAGCGTCATTTTGAGAATAAGACAAAGGCAGAATATAGATGATTTTCCGATTTACAAAATACCAACTGAGGTCGCGATTTGGTCTGGAGACAAAATGGAAATCCACGAGATTGTAATTGAAGAGCTGGAGCAGGAATTTGTCTTCCTTTTGTCAGGGGAACTTAAAAACATTCAAGTTGACCCCAGACAAGACCTCTTGGCAAAAGTTTATGAAGACAAGCCATTGGATCAATTTGTGCATCAGTATTATAATTCGAAAGCCTATAAATCGAGATTAACTGCATTGCGAAGGGGGTGTAAGCAAAATACGGATGAAACCAGAAAACTACTTTCAGACGCCTTAAATGATCCATTCTGGAACATCAGAACTGAAGCGGCAGGAATTGCTGCAAAATTGGGAGCTGTTGAATCTTCTGAAATAATAGATAGAATCAATTTCCTGGCTGAAAACGATTCAATATCTCAGGTAAGAGCCACTATGCTTTCAATTACTAATAATGATATAGACGAGCTTCAAAGGCTTGAGCTATTAAAGAGAATTGTCCATAAGGATCCTTCCCGACTCGTTCGTTCCAGTGCTTTTCAAGCCTTAGTGGAATTAAATCCAGAAGAAGCACTCTTGGTTGCTCGTGAGCTTGAAGATGAGGCTTCTTCGTCTATGAAGGTTACCCTTGCTGAAGCGTATGGACAAATTGGTGAAGAGACAGAACAGAAATTTTTTGAAGAACTGATTTACAATGGAAATTTGAGTGGGGAAAATGAGCTGAGGGTTTTGTTTTCGTATCTGTCTTTTTCTTTAATTCAGGAGATTGATTTACTCGAAAAAACGCCCGGAATTTTTGAGTTTTACAGGGATAATGGAGGTTCTTATGTCGGAATGTATTTTGATCGTGTTATTCAGTATTGTATGGAGCAGCATCAGGAAACTATTAATTCTCTGGAGATCGAAATAAATACCATTGAGGAAAATTCGAATGGCGATGCCAGTGAATTGAAGTTGCTAAAACAGAGATACCTTGATTTGGTTTCTGTTCTAACTTCCTTAACTGAATAAGTGAGACTCAGGTTGTTATAGACAACATTTTCTTATTTTTTTATCATTTTTTAATTTCAAGTGATAATTATAATTATATTTGATTAAATATTCGTCATTTATTAAGATTAAAATATAAACAAATGAATTTATTGAATGTGGGGGATAAGGTTCCGGTTTTTAGAGGTGTAGACCAAAACAATGCGGCCGTTTCTTCAGAAGATTATGCTGGAGGCAGATGGGTCATTTATTTTTATCCCAAGGACAACACTCCTGGTTGTACGGCCCAGGCGTGTAGCTTGCGTGATGGTTATGATGATTTATTGACTAAGGGAATTAAGGTCATTGGCGTAAGTGCTGACAGTGTCAAGAGTCATGATAAATTTGTTGTAAAATTTGCTTTGCCTTTTCCTTTATTAGCGGATGAAGATAAGGCCGTAATCAATTCATTTGGTGTTTGGGGGCCTAAAAAGTTTATGGGCAGGGAATACGAAGGGATACATCGTGTTTCTTTTGTGATAGACGAAAATGGTATTGTCGAGCATGTGATTCAAAAACCAAAGACAAAGGATCATGCCAATGAGATATTACAATTATTAAATTTAAAATAGAACGTAAAATGTTTACGAAGTAGTGAATGTACATTTGTTTCATTACTAACAACAGGGCGAAAGCTCATAAAACAAACGATATGTCAAATAAAGAGTTAAACACGGAAAAATTAAAAGCATTAAAGCTCACCATGGAAAAATTGGACAAGACTTACGGAAAAGGATCTGTAATGAAGCTGGGTGATGCACCAGTAGAGAAAGTGGAAGTGATACCAACGGGTTCTTTGACCTTAGACCTTGCACTTGGTGTTCAGGGGTATCCTAAAGGAAGGGTTGTAGAAATTTATGGACCGGAGTCTTCAGGTAAAACCACTTTGGCTATACATGCTATTGCGGAAGCACAAAAGCAGGGGGGTATTGCGGCTTTTATAGATGCTGAGCATGCTTTTGATCAATTTTATGCACAGAATTTAGGTGTAGATATAGCGAATTTATTGATATCTCAACCTGACAATGGGGAGCAGGCTTTAGAAATTGCCGATAATTTGATTCGTTCAGGAGCAGTGGATTTAATAGTCATTGATTCTGTTGCAGCTTTGACTCCTCGTGCAGAAATTGAAGGTGAAATGGGTGATTCTCAGATGGGCTTACAGGCTCGATTGATGTCGAAAGCTCTTAGGAAGCTCACAGCTTCTATTAACAAAGCGGGTTGCTGCTGTATTTTTATAAATCAGCTTCGGGAGAAAATAGGGGTGATGTTTGGGAACCCGGAAACTACAACAGGTGGTAATGCGTTAAAATTCTACTCTTCAATACGAATTGACATCCGTCGTTCTACTCAAATTAAAGATGGAGATGAAATAAGAGGGAACCGTGTTAAAGTGAAGGTGGTTAAAAATAAAGTAGCACCTCCTTTTCGAAAGGCAGAGTTTGACGTTATGTATGGACATGGGATTTCTAAAATTGGTGAAATCATTGATCTCGGTGTTGAATTGAATATTTTGAAAAAGAGCGGATCCTGGTTTTCTTATGGTGAAACCAGATTAGGCCAAGGAAGAGACGCTATTAAAAATTTATTATTGGATAATCCGGAATTGTCAGAAGAATTGGAGGAAAAAATCAAAGAGGCTCTTGTTTCAACTGATAAAAAGCAATCGGTTTTACAAGATTAAAAGCAAATCGTTTGGTTGTGACGGCATCGGAAGGTGCCGTTTTTTGTGTCCCAAAAATTCGTTATTTTTGGGAAAACAAATCAATAACTAACTATGAAAAAATTAAATTACCTACTAATTCTATCCATCTTCCTATTTGGGATATATTCTTGCAAGAAGAAAGGATGTATGGATTCAAATGCGGCCAATTACAATTCTGAAGCAAAAAAAGATGATGGAAGTTGTGTGTATACTCCGGTCATTACAATGAATGGAGATGCTTCAATGACTATTAGTGTGGGCTTAGGATATATTGATCCGGGAGCAACGGCAGCCAATTCTGATGGCTCTGAAGTAGAGGTGATTGCCGATACATCAGGAGTAGATGATTCCGTTGTTGGTAATTTTACGGTCACTTATACTGCCACAAATGCGCATGGAACATCTACGGCAACAAGGGCAATTGATGTTATTATTAATCAGGACAATTGGATTGGAAATAGTTGGAATATAACGGATGATTGTAATGATGTTAATTTCCCGCTGAATTCAAATCCGGAAATTGCAAGTGGAGCTAATGATAATCAAATTTTAATTAACGATATGTTTAATGTGATTGGTGGAACTGCAATATGCAGTATTGATGGAGCAGCAATAACGGTTCCTGAAAGTGTCGCCTCCCTATCTATACCAGTACTGGGTTCTGTTGATGTGACTTATAGTGGATTTGGTACAATGGCAAATGATGGGAACACCTTTGAAGTGACCTATGTGTATAATGCGATTTTCGGTAGCGGTTCCTGTATTGCTACGTATTCAAAATGATTTTTAGCACCATATTTGTAAAGGAGAGTTTCGCTCTCCTTTTTTTTGTGTTTTGAACTTGGAAAGAAAGAAAGAAACTTCTACTTTTGCCCCCTGATAAAATAAAAGAAATAAAATGGAGAATAATTTAATTTTCGTACCTATTGCTCTAGCCCTTGTAGGCTTAATATTCATGTTCGTTAAAATGGCATGGGTGAAAAAGCAAAATCCTGGCAATGAGCGCATGCAGGAAATTTCTAAAAGTATAAAGGAAGGGGCTATGGCCTTTTTATCCGCCGAGTATAAACTATTGGCAATATTTGTGGTCATAGCATCAGTTACACTGTATGGAATCTCCATGATAGTTGATTCAACTCATTGGATGATTGTTCCTGCCTTTATTATTGGAGCCATTTTTTCGGCTGTTGCCGGAAATATTGGAATGCGTGTGGCTACAGATGCGAATTCAAGAACAACGGAAGCAGCACGTACCAGCTTGCCAAATGCTCTAAAAGTGTCTTTTGGTGGTGGAACAGTCATGGGATTGGGAGTAGCTGGTCTTGCAGTTTTAGGACTGAGTCTGTTCTTTATGGTATTTGTATCAAGATGGGTTTCTGGAGGCGCGAATTTTTATAATGAAATGACCATGGTGCTAGAAACCTTGGCAGGGTTTTCTCTTGGAGCAGAATCCATTGCTTTGTTTGCTAGAGTAGGTGGTGGAATATACACGAAAGCGGCAGATGTAGGTGCTGATTTAGTAGGTAAGGTAGAAGCTGGTATTCCAGAAGATGATCCAAGAAATCCTGCTACAATTGCAGATAATGTAGGGGACAATGTAGGAGATGTAGCTGGAATGGGTGCTGATTTATTTGGTTCATATGTTGCTACTGTATTGGCATCAATGGTACTTGGTAACTATATTATAAGAGATATGACTGTATCCGCCGGTCAGCAATTTACAGATGCATTCAATGGAATGGGACCAATTCTTCTTCCGATTATGATCGCAGGTGTTGGAATAATTGCTTCGATTATAGGTACATTTTTAATTCGGATAAAGAACAATGATGCAAAAGAAGCAGATGTACAAAGGTCTTTGAACCTTGGAAATATAACTGCAATTCTTCTTTCTGCTGTTGCCGGATGGTTTCTGGTTGACTGGTTGTTGCCTGAGACAATTAATATGAGATTTTTTGGAGATGCTGATGGCGTATACCGAGTCATTCCATCCAGACATGTCTTCTATGCTACATTGGTAGGATTGGGTGTTGGATATTTGATTTCATTATTTACCGAGTATTATACATCATTAGGGAAAAAGCCCGTAATGAATATTGTTCAAAATTCTTCAACAGGTGCAGCGACAAATATAATTGCCGGACTGTCCACAGGAATGATCTCTACTTTTTCATCTGTTATCCTTTTTGCTGCGGCAATATGGGGATCTTATGAATTAGCTGGATTTTATGGAGTGGCAATTGCGGCATCTGCAATGATGGCAACTACAGCAATGCAGCTGGCAATCGATGCTTTTGGTCCTATTGCGGATAATGCAGGAGGTGTTGCCGAAATGTCTGAACTTCCTGAAGAGGTTAGAGGACGAACGGATATCTTGGATTCAGTAGGGAATACTACTGCGGCTGTGGGAAAAGGATTTGCCATAGCTTCAGCAGCATTAACGGCATTAGCATTATTTGCGGCATATGTGACGTTTACAGGAATTGAAGGAATTAATATTTTTAAAGCTCCTGTACTTGCCGCCCTTTTTGTAGGTGGTATGATACCTGTTGTTTTTTCTGCACTGGCAATGAAATCTGTAGGTAAGGCGGCGATGGATATGGTGATGGAAGTGCGTCGTCAGTTTAAAGAAATTCCAGGTATTTTAGAAGGGACAGGTAAACCTGATTACGAAAAATGTGTTGAAATTTCTACAAAAGCAGCTTTACGTGAAATGATGCTTCCTGGTGCTTTAACGATTCTTACACCGTTAATTATTGGACTAGGCACAGGATTGATTTCTGGCGATTGGCCTATGGCAGCTGAGGTACTTGGAGGATATATGGCTGGAGTAACTGTAAGTGGTGTTCTTTGGGCTATTTTTCAGAACAATGCCGGTGGCGCTTGGGACAACGCAAAAAAGTCCTTCGAAGCTGGTGTTATGATCAATGGAGAAATGACACACAAAGGATCAGATGCGCATAAGGCGGCAGTAACTGGAGACACAGTTGGTGATCCTTTTAAGGATACATCAGGTCCATCTATGAATATATTGATCAAATTAACCTGTTTGATTGGACTAGTTATAGCCCCAATTATGGGTAATGGTCATGGTGATTCCGGTGAAAATAACAAGAATGCGAAAGAAACGACATGTTGCGTTTCAAAAGGAAAATGCTCTAAGGAAGGAAAGACGTGTTCCAAAAGAGGCGATTATTGTCAAAAAAACAAGACCTGTTCTAAACAAAAAACATGTTCATCTTCCAAGAAGGAGTGCTGCGCAGGAAAAAAAGTAAAAGGAGCCTGCTGCAAAAAATCAAATAAATGCGATTTATCTGAATGTTCAAAAATGAACAAAGAAGAATGTGCAAAAATGTGTGACGACAAAGGATGTAGTGCTGAAGAAAAAGCGATGTGCCTAGCGCATTTCGGCGAAGA
>Ga0206679_10002483_pt1 | contig 14622 bp, 13 predicted proteins | sample M110012015metaG_FD_155464 | JGI IMG/M metagenome (GOLD analysis project Ga0206679, IMG submission 155464) | Ammonia-oxidizing marine archaeal communities from Monterey Bay, California, United States - M1 100m 12015 | ecosystem: Environmental > Aquatic > Marine > Intertidal zone | place: USA... | reverse complement strand
AAAGTATGAAAGATAAAATGAAAGATAAAATGAAAAGTATGTTTGGTTATGGCGACAAAGACCCCGAGGGTTCTGAGGGTGCTGAGGGTACTGATACTGGTGCTGAGGGTGCTGATACTGGTGCTGGTGCTGGTTCTGGTGCTGGCGTTGGTTCTGGTGTAGATGTTACAGACGAATTGTATAAAGAATATAATGAAGAAATAATTAATCGATTATCAAAACGCCTTGATGAAACCGAAGAAGATATATTAGAACGCGTATTAAATGCTGCTTATAAATATTCTATTGATAATGGTTCTGAAATATTAGATAATATCAATAAAGCTATTTATGATACCATTCGCTTGAATAGTATTGCTAGTGAAACAACAAATGTTATTATCATTCAATCATTATATGCTTCTTCAATGGATGTTCAAGATGCTATAGAAAAATCATACGACGATTTTAGAAAGGAAGAGATGGCTACTGGTGCTAAAGGCAAAATAATTTTTAATCCTAAAACAACAAGTTTTATTGATAAATTTTTACAACATTTGACTATTAGAATTAAGAATGTTATTAATTTAACGTAAAATTTTGTATAAAGAAATATTTTATACAAAATTCTTAAAATATATTATATTTATGCTTCGTCTTGAGCATCTGTGTTGGTTGTTTCTTCAAAATTCGTAGTTGATGATGATCTAGGCTTTTTACTACGGGTTGACTTCTTATCATCACTTTGACTAGATGATACAATTCTACGGGTCTCACATAGAATTGGTCCACTCATAACACCTGTGATATCCATTGCGTGAAATTCGTGCTTATCATTTTCAGACTTGACTAAATTAAAATCAACATATTCACCTTGAACAAGGTATTTATATTGAGAGTTTGTTACACGAATAGACGAATAATGGGCAAAAATATCTTTGCCTCCAAATTCACCTTCTCCACACACAGTAATAAATCCGAACCCAGATTTATTGTTAAACCACTTTACCATTCCCGTTAGACGTTTCATTTCACTCTCGTTAGACATTACTATTCAAGTATATACTATATTGTAATGTCTTTTTAAATGGTTTCGCATTTTAAATTATATAATGATATTCTATATCATGTTTACGCAACGAAAAATTATATCGATGTTATTTTTACTTTTTATCATTATTGTTTCATTAATGTTTAGTGGATTTTTTTATAATTTTATTGAAGGAATGGAAGGAGGGGATGAACCAGTGGCTAATGAACCAGTGGCTAATGAACAAGTAACTGATGAACAAATGTATAAATCATTAGCTGGATACACCGAGGACGATTTTAAAAATATCATAACTAAAAATCCCGAAATAAAAGATGCATTAAAGGAAAAAATGAAACAAGAAGCAACAACTATTTCATCAGAAAATGATATCACTACTTCTCAAGAAACAGGTATTACCGAAGAACCCGGTAATGAAAGTGGAACTGGTTCTACCGAAGAACCCAGTAATGAAAGTGATACTGGTTCTACCGAAGAACCTAGTAATGAAAGTGATACTGGTTCTACAGCAGAACCCAGTAATGAAAGTGTAACTGGTTCTACAGAAGAACCCAGTAATGAAAGTGGAACTGGGACAGAAACATTTATTACTCGATTAACTCCAAGTGTTTTTACATCAACTGTCTCAAAATTAACACCATTAACTAAATCTATACCATTAAAACCCGAAACAAATAAGGTGTTTACGCGTGTATTTGAATTTTCAAATCCTCAACCGTTTGACTTGAAGGGTCTTTAATTTTTTTATTAAAATTTTTCACATCTTTTATAATTTCATCAGGATAATCCATGTCTTCTAAAATTTTTATAGCTCCTTGGACTTTAGATATTCCCTTTTTCATTTTATATGTATAAATCAATTTGCTATCTTGTTTTTCGATAACATTCATTTTATAGTTTTGAATGTTTTCGTTTTTATTTAATTTCATGCAAATCTTATTGTAATGAGTTGTTAAAATAAAATCCACGTTTTTATACTTGGACAAATATTTCAAAAATGCGTAACCAGATTTAGTTGCCTCTTCAGGATTTGTTCCTGAATATAACTCGTCAAATATGCCGAAATGTCTGCTCATCTTGGACGAAGTATGAATAATATCAATAATATCTTTGCATCTTCTTGATTCGGCTTGGAACAAACTATCACGATGTGAAGTATCAGGAATGTTTAAGTATGAATGAATATGCGTATAAGGATTGATATTTGATCTTTCGTTGAAAAATCCTACACCAACTTGCTGAGCACATATTATATTTATAGTGGTTGTTTTAAGTAGTGTTGTCTTTCCTGATGCGTTTGGACCTGTTATTATCATTTTTTTATTTAAATCGCAATTGTTTTTAACACACTTAGATTTTTCTATCTGTAACGGATAATATTGATCTTTAAAAACACAGCTGTTTTCACTGTTTATTAATACGTTATTAATTGTCTTCTTGGACAAGTGTAATTGTAATCCGTGAATATTATCTATGAAGCCTTCAAAGCCGAATGAATATCGTAAACTCTCCTCAAATCGTTTGTTACGATGCAGTTCATAATAATTTTTTAACAATAATCCAACTTTACCTATATCGAATAAAGAAAAATCAGGATTAATATGGTCTTGTAATATTATATGGATTTCTTCGAGAACGTGTGAATGCTTCTTTATATCTCTACAAAAATGATTATAAGATGGTTTATTACTATGAACTGATACAAAATAATTCATATTTTCTATAGAGTGTCCAAGATATAATCTATAAATAATCAAATGTTTACTTAATTTTTGCACATTTCTATAAAATCTTTTGCATGAAATGATATTTTGATATATTTGATAGAAAAACATACCAGTACCCATTACAATATAAATTAAATTTGTAGGAGATATATTTTGCATGTTGCTTAATGTTTTACCAATAAAGTGATGTTTCGCAATGTCGCCCAAAACATTTATATATGTGTTTATTGAAATAGGTATTCCTCTTACTTTTAATATTAAAAATGGAATTAATAAAAAAATAAAGGGTAACATAAGACTAATTACAGGGGACATCATATTAATAATCGATAATAATTGTAAAAATAATGGTGAACGATTAAACGGTTCTAACACTGACCATTCAATAAATCCATATTTTTCAAGAAATGCAGAACGATCTATTTTTAATTCATTCCAATTGTCCAAGAATTCTTTATCTTCAATTTCTTGTTTTTTAAAAAAAGATGGAATATGTCTAGTTTCTTTCAATACGTGTTGTGTATCTATTAGATACTGTTCATTGGAAGTAAAATTTCTTTTCCAATCATTTATTAAATTATGTCCAAGAATATTTGTAGGTTGAAACAATTTCTCATAAACAGACATTTCTCCATCTTGTTTGACTAATTCTAAATCATCACTTACTATTGTTGATAATGGATGCAATTCATCTTTATCTACATATTCTATTGGTAATTTGAATGATGAATGTAATTGACTGTTATTAACATCAATCGAACAGTCGTCTAATGGTTCAACACCCAATGTGTTTGATAACGTAATATTAATTTCATTTTCGGCATTTTTCATAAAATCATTTACCCATGACTCCATTTAAAAAATAAACGGAAATTATAATAATTGACTAAACGCAAAATATAATATAGCATAATATTATATATTAAATGTTAGTTGTATTTTATTCTTTAATAGCTGCTTTAACAGCTGGACTTCATATTTTTTCTTTAAAATACTTGCAATCTGTAAAGAGTGATTATTATTATCACTTTCTATCCGGTGTAATATTATTAGCGATTGTTTCTAGATATTCTATTTATCACGCAATGAAATATACGAATAACCCTACTATAGTTCATTTATTTTTAAATTTTAGCACATTTGTAACATTTATTCTTAGTTTATGGGTTCTTAATTTAAAAGACTTTAATGTGAACTGCTTTTTATTAGGAATATTATTAATATCAATTGGGTTTTATTTAATACAATATTCATATAGTTTCACTAATTAACCTAATCCATTTTCAAACCCATTACTTAATTCATCAATAGTGGACCCATAATGTTTTTCTATACGTTTTAATTGTCCAATATCATCACGTGTAATTAAATTAATAGCAACACCTTTTCTACCCCATCTACCACTTCTTCCAATACGATGTAAGTAATTATGAACACATTTTGGTATATCAAAATTAATAACAATACTTACTGTTTGTACATCAATACCTCTAGCAGTAACGTTTGATGATATTAATACACGATGAATCCCTTTTCTAAAATCAGTTAATGTCGCATCTCTTTCAGCAGAGGTCATCGAACTATGGATACAACAACACGCACAGTCGTCCTTAATCATAGCTTGATGCAAGTCTATAACACGGTTCACGCTATTCACATATATAATAGTCTGATTTAACGCAAATTTTCCAAATAAATCTTTTATTGTGTCATATTTTTGTTGATCATTCTCAATTGCTATATAATATTGTTGAATTCCTTCAAGATTTAGTTTTTCAGCTTCAATTGTAAGACTTACTGGATTTCTCATAAATTTATTAGATAATTCAATTATTTCCGGAGGCAGTGTAGCACTAAAAATGGCTACCTGAATATCTTTATTAAAAGATATAAACATTTGGTGTATATTTTCTAGAAATCCTCCCGATAACATTTCATCTGCCTCATCTAATATAAATAATTTTATATCATTTGTTTTAATGTTTTTTCTGCGTATCATATCTCCTACGCGTCCAACGGATCCAATTATAATATGCGGAACATTACTTCTTAATTCCATTGAATCTTCAGTTACAGATGTACCTCCAATAAGTGTCTTTATTTTTAAACCTTCAATATGACATCCAATTAAAGTAACTACTTTCGATATCTGTTTAACTAATTCATGTGTAGGTGCTAAAATTAGCACTTGGGTTTTATGTTCGGTTACATCAACTCGCTCCAAACAAGCTATAGAAAATGTTCCAGTTTTACCTGTTCCTGAAGGAGCCTGTGCAATTACATCTCGTTTTTCAAGAATGGGTAATATACCCGTTTTTTGTATTTGGCTTGGGTTTTCAAAACCATATGAATAAACACCACGCAACAAATCATCCTTTAGATTATATTCATCCCACGAATTAATAACCTTTATCTCTTCATTATTTTCAATAGAAATTTTTTCTTCCATTATTTAGTTTGTATTCGTGAATAGTATTTAAATTACTTTAATACTAAATAATATAAATAGATATTACCAATATATATTACCTCACATAAAATAAAAAATGCAATATACCATAGAAACAATTAATAATATTAAAAAAGACAACACATTTATATTAGATACAAAAATAAACGATATTTTATTAGAATTAGAAAAACTACTTGGAGTAGATAATATTATAGAAAAAATCCCATTAAAACGTTCAGACCGTAGTTTTGATCGAAAAAACAATCAAAAACGAGGATATAAAATGAAACGCGGTAATTCGTTAACTGAAATGAATATTGATGATTGGGAAGCGGTTAGAAATTTTAAACCTACGGTAAAAACTGAATTATCTGATTTTGATAAACAATATAATGAGGTTCGTTCAGATTTAAATAAACTATCAAAAGCAAAGTTTAATGATATTAAAAATACTGTTGTAGGAAAAATAATAGAAATTATAAACGAACACGAAAATAACGAAGATAATATAACAAAAATGGGAGAAATGATATTTAATATTTGTAGTAATAATCGTTTTTTATCAGATATATATTCTGAACTATATGTAGAACTAGTAGGACAATTTGATATGTTCGGCGATTTGTTAGATGAATGTATTGTTCGATTTAAACAATCATTAGATAATATCAAATATATTGACCCAGATGAAGATTATAATGGATTTTGTGAATATAATCGTATTAACGAAGAAAGGAAATCACATTCCACTTTTTTGATTAATTTAATGAAACTTGATATGATTTCAAAGCAATCTATTTTGGAACTAATCATTAATTTACAAAATAATTCATTTCAATTTATTAATGAAGAAGATAAAAAACACGAGGTTGAAGAAATAACTGAAAACATTTTCTTATTGGTAACAAATTCGAAAGAAGTTCTACAAGCTTCCCCTGAATGGGAAACTATACAAAAAAATATTCATTCTTTTGCATCATTAAAAGCAAAAGAACATATCAGTTTATCAAGTAGATGTGTATTTAAATACATGGACTTGAAATAAACATCTCTTACTATATTATTTTAAATAGGATAATACAATAATGGTAACACGAAAAATAGAAAACCCAATAAAATTGATATATTTTTTTTGTTTTATAACGATATCAACCAGTTAAAATATTAACAATGCCCCTTACTATTTACAATATGAATAATGCAACCTTACGGGGAAAAATGGCGTCATTTGATTATGATTGGACTGTGGTAAATCCAAAATATGGTAAAACATTTCCAACGGATATAGAGGACTGGCAATGGATGTATCCAAATGTTCCTGAAAAAATACAGCAATACTATGAAGATGGTTATATGATTGTTATCTTTTCCAATCAATCTAAGAAATGGAAATGTGATCAAATTAGATTGGTAATGTCCCAATTAAATATTCCATTCTTTGTGGTAATTGCTACAGAAAAATGTGATTATAAACCCAATCCTATATTATTTAATACTCTTTTGGGGGAAAATGAAATAAATAAAGAAGAGTCATTCTTTGTTGGAGACGCACTGGGAAGGAAAACTGATTTCTCCGACAGTGATAAAGTGTTTGCTGAAAATATCGGTGTTAAATGTTACTCTCCGGAAGATATATTTGTAAATAAAACAGAAACATTTTGGATACCAAATATACCTTTATCACCGAACCCAGAAATAATTATTATGATGGGTTATCCTGGGTCGGGAAAAAGCACTATTGCTGAAAATATTTGTAAAAATGAGAATTACATCCATATTGCGGGAGATGTTCATAAAACATCAAGTAAAATGAGAAAAGCGTCATTAGAATATATTTTACAATCAAAATCGATCGTATTTGATGCTACGCATAGTTCTATAAAAAAGCGAAAGGAGTTTATTGAATTTGGACAAAAATATAACTATGAAATTAAATGTATTCATGTAGCTACTTCATTGGACATCTCATATAAGAGAAATAAATCTCGTTGTGAGGAAAAACAGGTTCCTAAAATTGCATATTCCGTTTACAAAAAATATTATGAAGCACCAACTAAAGAAGAATGCGAATGCTTTACTTTATATACAATATAATATTCACATAAAATATCATTTGAACCAGTTGATCGTAATCAATTCGATTTGATATACCAGTATATACCTTGCTGTCTGCTAATTTGTACATATTTTTTTATTAATTTACTTGTTCAATTGTGTAAATTATAAAATATATTTTATTATATCGTGATCATCACTCTTTATTATAAGTAATGTTCAGTCATCCCAATAAAAATTTTATAATTTTTAATTACCAATACTAATATTATCTAGCGCCGAGGGTTAGTGTTAGGATTAGAATTAGAATTAAGATTAGGACTAGAAACATTGGCGCTTCCTCATCCACCTTTCATCAGTTTTTTAACATATTTTGTTGTTTTTGAATAACAACAGTAAGTTACAATTAGTAAAATAGCTAAAATATATAACCAATAAGACTTTATTTGTTCAAGTATTATCAAACTTGTTTGAGAATTGTATGGAGTATCCATTATACATATTGTTGTGAAAAAAATTTTGCGTAAGTTTTAAAATCAAATATCATAATAGAATATATATAGATGGTATATTCTAACATTAATAATACAGTATTTTATAAGGAAGATAAAACGATTGATACAGAAGATATTGGATATGAAAGTACATTATTTGAAATGGAAATTTACGGAAAGAAAATATTTGTCGTTTTTGGAAAAATAAAATATACATTTATTCAACGAAATATTGTTTATGCACCTGTTTATTTAGTCGTTTACAATAAAGTAAAAACACAAATAGGTATATTAGAGTTTACGAAAAACGAAGTTCTAGATATTTTAGACGACGACCAGGATATTATTGTTGATAAAATAAATTCTCCAATTACATTTGGATTTTTTGATGAAACATTTGTAGATAGTTATGGTTCAATATCAAAAAAGGTGGATGATAAAGATTTTAGTGAAACAAAGAATGTCGAATTGGAAAGTGAAGCGATTGTAGATGAAGTAGATGAAGTAGATGAAGTAGATGAAGTAGATGAAGACGAAACTTTTTTAGTGAAAGTAAAACCATCTGAAAAATCACAAGAGATTAAATCATCCGAAAAAAAATTAGAAAAAGGGATATTTTTGATAGACAAATCAATCAAATTGTTACCCGATTTAACCGAAGAAACAATTGAAATAGCTAAACAACAAAAAAATGATTTTGAAGGATCACCTACAGATAATTGGCTATGTACATATTTTAAAAATCCGTTTTTTGAAATTCATGATGTTGAACGAAATGGAGATTGTTTTTTTGGGGTAATTAGAGACGCATTTAAACAAATTGGACACATTACTACTGTTTCAAAATTACGAGCTATATTAGCAAAAGAATTAACAGAAGATATATTTAATGAACATAGAGAATTGTATACTGATTTGGCAGGAACAATAAATGAATACAATCGTAAATTAAGTAAAATAAAAGATACATTGGAAAAAGATTTGAATTTACGCGCAAAAAAAGCAAAAAATAATAAATTTGAATTGCGCTCTATTTTAAATGAAATATCCCAGCTAAAAATAACACATAAAGCAATCTTACAAAATAAACAATCGGCACAGGCGATGATCGACGAGGATGTTGGAGAATTTAAACTCATCGATACGATTGAGAAATTTCGTGAATTTATTCAAACGAGTGGGTTTTGGGCTAATAGCTGGGCAATTTCTACACTAGAAAAAGTATTAAATGTTAAATTTATTATTTTATCCGAGCGAGCATATATTGAAAATGATTTACATAATGTATTAATTTGCGGAGAAGCCCATTTAACTCATATTGAGAAAAAACAGTTTACACCGGAACATTATATTATGACCACATTTAGTGGTAATCATTATCAATTAATAGAATATAAAAAAAAACGTATCGTAAAATTTTTCGAATTATCATATTATATCAAAACACTAATATTAAACAAATGTTTAGAGAAAAATTCTGGTTCATTTTATTTAATCAATGATTTTAAAGATTTAAAAACACAAATAGGAATAGACGACGACGAAGATGATGATAATGATGAATTACATAATAGTGAATTATATGATAATAATACTGTATTTACTTTTTATAGAAATTCAAATAATACATCAAAACCTGGAAAAGGAACCAATGAAAAAATTCCAAACGATAAACGATCACAATTCATAGACCTTTCTAAAATATCAAGTTGGAGACGTAAATTAGATGATACATGGAGTGATGCACCCTTCTCTATTGATAATAAAAAATGGTTATCAGTTGAGCATTATTATCAATCTTCTAAATTTAAAAAACACAATCCAGATTTCGCCTCATTGTTTTCAATAGACAATATTAGTAGTGAAATTGCGAAAGATGTTGATTTAGCTATGTCTGCTGGTAGTAAAAATGGACGAGCGAATTCTAAGGCTAAGGGTAAATTTAAAGAAAAAGATACATTATTACGACCAAAGAATATTGATATTGACCCTGATTTTTATGGTGAAAGGAGTGATCAAGAAAGAGAATTAGCACTTGTTTCCAAATTTGAACAAAATGAAGATTTAAAATTATTACTTTTAAGCACAAAGAATGCGAAATTAATCCATTATATTCACGGTGCACCTGGTGAAAAAGACACATTATTGATGAATGTTAGACATAAATTATCTACAATTGATGAATATGTCTCACGTTAATTCTATTTATAATATATAATTTAATATATTATGAATAAATTGTTAGATAAGTTACCTAAAATGAAACGTAAAATATCCCTTTATAGACAAACCATTTCAACATTTTTTAAAGAATTATCAGATATTTCAACTTTATGGACGACCCGAGATTTTTTGATGAGTTCAACTGAATTAACATATTCTTTAGATAATGCATTAATTAATTTTAAGGATGTTTCATATATACCAACGGAAATAGTGGATATTTTACAAAGTCAAGGAATATATCATAAAAAATATACGCTCTTCGTAAATAATAATAAATATAATATACAATTTTATTATCCATGTCACCAAGATGAAAAATCATTAAAACAAATAAACACATTTTTTAATAAATGTTTAAAACAAATATTTTTCTGGTTACATTTTGTCCAATCTCATATAAAGAAAAATTGTAGTAATCTTTTAGATATAAGTGTTTTCTTTAGCAATCATAAAAAAAAACTTGGACATGCGTCAGAAATATTAACACCTTTACACGTAAATAGTGCCTTTACTACATCATGTAAAATAAACACTAGTATTTGTATATATCGAATTGAAGAATGGTTCAAAGTTTTTATACATGAGACATTTCATTGTTTAGGATTAGACTTCTCTGGAGTAGATAATACCGCGATAGAACATTTGGTTACACAGCATTTTAAAGTTACTAATGAAAATGGAATACGCGTTTATGAAACTTATTGTGAAATATGGGCAGAAATATTAAATGTTGTTATTTTATCATTTTTAAAAAAAGGTTCAAAAGAAGATTTTATTGATTATGTTGATAAACAAATTAATTATGAACTGTCTTTCTCATTGTTTCAAACAGCAAAAATATTAGATTATAATAATATTAAATATAACGATTTAATCGATGTGAATTGCAAAACAATTATGTTTCGAGAAAAAACACACGTATTATCATATTATATTTTAAAAACAATATTATTATTTCATTTAAGAGATTTTGAAAATTGGTGCCAACATAATAATCATACTTTATTGCTATTTAATACGAAAAAAAGTAATCTCAATGATTTTGTATCGTTAATTATAAAACTAGGAAATCAGAAAACATTTATAACAATTATTAATGAATTTGAAGTATTTTTTTCAAAATCAAAATTAAATGATAGTAACAAAGAAACAATGCGTATGACTATTAGTGAAGGGTAATTATTGTATAAAATTGATTATTGTAATAATATTTTGTTCAACGGAAAAAAAATATAATTTATATGGGAATTAGATGTTTAAATCGATATTTTACACAAAATTGTAAAAAATCGTCAATAGAAAAAAAACCGCTGTCATATTTGAGAAATAAATTTATTGTAATAGACATTAGTATCTACTTATATAAATATGTTTCTCAAAATGCTTTGCACGAAAATATATATCAAATGATTTCACTGTTTCATAAATATAATATTACACCGTTATTTGTATTTGACGGTAAGCCTCCTCCCGAAAAAATGGATACGTTGCGAAATCGTCGTTTATTAAAAGCACATGCTGAAGAAGATTATAATAGTCTTGATGAAAAACTAAACAATACCACAGACAGTGATCTTCGTGAAAGTATATTACAAGATATGGACCAACTGAAACGTCAGTTTGTACGTGTTAAAGAAAAGGATATAAATTCAGTTAAAGAAATAATGGATGTATTTGGTGTAAAATATATAAATGCTAATGGTGAAGCAGACAAAACATGTGCAGCTATACAATTAAATAATAATCTTAATTGTTACGGATGTGTTAGCGACGATATGGATATGTTTGTTTATGGATGTTCGCGTATTATTAGACATTTTAGCTTAATTAATGAAACAATATTGATCTATCATAGAGATGATATTTTAAATGACTTAAAAATACCGTTTTCATTATTTAAACAGATTGCTATTCTTTCAGGGACTGATTATAATATTAATGAAAACGATGTTTCATTATTTGAAACTTTGAAGTGGTTTAAAGAGTTTGAAAAAAGTGTTACAGAAGAAAATGATTATTTAAAAGATTATGTATTTTACAAATGGTTACAAAAACATACAAAGTATGTTACAAATTATGAATCTTTAATTAATATTCATACGTTATTTGATATTGATATTGATATTGATATTGATAGTAGTATTTCCATTAATTCAAACTATAATAAAATTAAATTACAGAATGTTATGTCGAAATACGGGTTTATGTTTGTTTAATTTATAACATTCGTTAAATGTTATAAACATTATATTATTTCTTTTTTTTTATAAATATTCGCTTTTATAAAACTATACATTTAATCACTCGCAGCTGCCTCGGCCTTGATGAAGTGAGGCTTCATATAACGTTGAAGATTGAAGTAACTGAGCTCGTCATCCTTTTTAATCTTAAGAAGAGTAGTGAGCTTGGCATCAGGGAGGATGAAACGTCCGTTATCGGGACGCTGAAGATTGTTAGCACGAATATAAGCATTAATCTCCTTGCTTACTGCGGTGCGGGCCATCTCGGTTCCAACGTCCTTTCCTAGGAAATTGGCGAGCTCATCACTGATACGAGTGGGCTTAACAAATCCAGAAGGAGCACGGCTTCCAGCACGTTTGGCTCTCTTGGCGGTTGCCTTCTGTGCAATCTTCATCTCGCGGGCAACACCCTTCTCAAGGGTCTTGAAATCACCCTTCATGGAAGTGAAGATACTTGAGATTTGCTGAAGCTTAGCACTGAACTCATTCATCTTTTGTTGGATAACATTTGTCTCTTCAACAACCTCGTTAACAACAGGGGCAGCTGCAACAGGTGCAGGTGCAGGGGTAGGTGCGGGAGCAGCAGCCTTCTTTGCAGGAGCAGCAGCCTTCTTTGCAGGAGCCTTCTTGGCGGGAGTGGAAGCGGGAGCTTTTTCAGTAGTAGTCTTAGTCGCGGATCTTACCATTCTAAGTATACACTGTATATAGGTCTTTTTCTAAATGGTTTAACGCATTAAAATATATTTTTCCTAAAATATTCCTTCCGGTTATCGTATAAAAAATTTATTCGTTTAAATATGTGATTTTTGGTAAATTTTTATACATTGAATAATAATAAATAGATAACTCGATGTTCAATTGCAAAAACATTTAGAAATAATAGATTTAAATTTAGAGTTTTTTATTGTTTGTCTTTCGATGGATAAATATACCATCTATTTTTTCATAATCATCGGGATGTGGTGATATTGAAATATGTTGTATATATGCTTGATCACGTATTCTACGTTTTTTTATTTCTGCCGGTTTTTTTATTTCTACCGGTTTTGATTTTAATTGTATGTTTTTTAAAATATCTATGATTTCGAGACTAAGCTCGGAACTTGTTCTACGTCGATTAATCATTAATAGTATATATAATAAAAATATTTATATTTTTATTATTATATTATTTAAAATTTCTTGGTTTATATATTTAGGTATTTTGATTAGGATGTTTCAATTTATTAATTAAATTAGCGATTCATATAACCATGGTAAAGCCTGTCTAGCGCCGTGATTAACAATGGTCAGTACAGACAAAATGTGTATAGAACCTAACGTTTTAAATTCATTGGAAACTCCTGTATATACCATATCCTCCATCACCGATAAACAAATGCCCTGTAATTGTTCTATTGTTAATTCATTTAGACTATGAACATCTGTTAAAATTAAGAAGGGATCCCATAATGGGCAAATTTTAAATTTAATTACAGAAGGCATTTGTGCACGATAACCCCAAATGTCTCTAAGAATTCTAAAATATCTTATGAAACTTCGTCTATCTAAACTAGAAAACCATTCATAATTGGAGTAATTACCGAGTTGATCAATCTCTACAAATAATAATCGAATACGTTCTTGTATTGTTTTTCCACGCGTAGTTCTTATAAATTGTAACATGGCTTCGCAATCATAATTATGTTCAGAATATAATATGTCTTGCATACGTGTTGAATATGGTAATTGATTTTCGTTATTTTGGGTTCTACTTGGCGGTTTAACTCTTTGGTTGACTAATTCTCTTTTTTTTATAACATTCTTGTTTTGAACAATCAAATTAATACGTGTTAATGAATTAATTGTTTCGATATATTTGTTCATATTTTCTCGGTTGAATGGATTTTCAATAGATTTATGTCTTCGTTTTTTTATTAACATCTTTATAGATTCTAATTGAAAACCATATATTTTACCATTAGTGTCTTTATAACTAAAAAAATCATAGATTGGTAATTCAGTTAATGGTTCTAATGTACTAAAATCTGATTGATTTACACATAATTGTTTATTCATAAAACCTGGTCCTATTAATAATAATAATTTTTTTACAAAAAACCGTCGAACCGACTTTTGTATTTCTATAACTAAACGTTCCTGTTCAAAATATTTGATTAATCTATTTTGTATTGTTTTCTTATCTCCGCCTAATGTGAAATCATGTATTTTCTTGATTGCCGTTTTAGCCTTTCTTATTTCTTGATACGAATTATTCGGTATAGTCATCGAATTTTTATAAAATTTTAATGTTTTTTTTAATTCGGGTAATTTTAATTTTTTTATCACATTATTGTCTTTATAATAGTGATAGGATGTAATATATTCATCCTTTTCCTTTTCCTTTTCCTTTTCCTTT
>Ga0206679_10002474_pt1 | contig 14649 bp, 9 predicted proteins | sample M110012015metaG_FD_155464 | JGI IMG/M metagenome (GOLD analysis project Ga0206679, IMG submission 155464) | Ammonia-oxidizing marine archaeal communities from Monterey Bay, California, United States - M1 100m 12015 | ecosystem: Environmental > Aquatic > Marine > Intertidal zone | place: USA... | reverse complement strand
CTAAGGTTCGAATCCTTCTCCCACCACAGTATAAGCGAGAGTAGCTCAATTGGTAGAGCGTCAGCCTTCCAAGCTGAGGGTTGCGAGTTCGAGTCTCGTCTCTCGCTCAAAGTCCTCCCCGATTCGGGAGGACTTTTTTATTACTCTTTAGTTTGGCTTAGAATTCTATTTATAGCTATATTTAAAGTCCATGAAAAAATATAGTTTCCTACTCTTTATTATTTGCATTTCCTCCTGTAGCTCGAGCTACAATGTGCTTCATTCATTTCAGGACATCCCTAAACACAGTGCACCAGATTACAGCGACCACTCTAATTGGTCGGCTCTACCATTTACAAAAGATTATGCTGACGATGTACCTAATGAAGAGCTTCAAGATTTACAAGAACAGAGTGAAATTGATGTATTCTTTATTCACCCAACTACATTTTTCGCAGAAGACAGTCCAGAATGGAACGCGAGTACTGTAAATTCAGCAATTAACTTTTACACGGACTATTGGGCAGTGCGCCATCAAGCTACTGCTTTTAATAATGTAGGACGAATTTTTGCACCCCGTTATCGACAGGCTCATCTTAAATCATACTTCCATTTAAATGAAGGAGGTAGAGAGGCTATCTTATTTGCGTATGAAGATGTGAAAATGGCATTTGAATACTACCTAAAACATTATAATAATGGAAGACCATTTATAATTGCCTCACATAGTCAAGGAACAACACATGCAAGCTTTATCATTCGCGATTATATTGACAATACAGATTTAAAAGATAAGCTTGTTACAGCATACCTTGTAGGGATGTCAGTTGATAAGAACACCTTCGCAAACATACCTCCTTGTGAAAATGCTGATGAAACTGGCTGTTTCGTGAGCTGGCAAACTTACTCTGATGGATTTATGCCTAGTGATCACTTTGATAAATTCCGTAAAACTGCTTTTGTTGTAAACCCCATCACCTGGACTACTGAAGATGATTATTCAAATTTTGATGATCACAAGGGACTCTTGATGTACAACTTCAAAACAGTTCACAAAAAATCTGTTAAAGCTAAAATCAATAAAAAGAAAAACATTGTTTGGATCAAACAACCTAAGGTACCCTTTGCTTTTCTAAAGAAAATGACCAATTATCATGTTGCAGATTACAACCTCTATTGGTTTAACATTAGAGAAAACGCCGCTAACAGAACCAAGCAATATTTACAACAAAATAAAGAGGCTAATTAGCCTCTTTTCCAAATAGTGATAACACTTTCCATTTCACCTCTTCCTTAAACCTTGATGAAGGTAGTTTCACAGCTTTCACTCTTGCTACATCACCTTCTTCCAAGCCTTTAGATTCGGCATAACTATAATTAATAGGTACTGAACCCACGTAATGACGTTCACCTTCAGCGCGTATCTCATCTTCTACAACTTTATAAACAGTACGTTTAGGTCGCTTATCAGTTTTCTCAACATATAGAGCTTTGTATTTCACTCCTTGATGATTCGCTACACGTTGAAGTTTTAAACTTACAAAGTCACCTACCTTTAAGCTCTTATCACCAAAGTATTTAAAAGCACCATGAACATCGTCAGCCACAACAAATTCAGCTAAATCTTTTGCTAAATTTAGACCGTAAATAATTCCATTCTGAGGTTTCCAATCAGCAAAAACATAGGCTACAATCTCTTTAGATCTATTGTAACAGTAGTTTTCAAAGTCAACATCTCTTTTCACTCCTTTAAACCAAGGCTCATCACGCATAGAACGCCAATCATCAGTAAGGGCCTTTCCTAACTCTCTACGCGTGTCAGTAATTACTTTGTATAAAGACTTCGCAATGTCAAATTCTTTTTCTTTTAGAAAGATATAGAATAACTTTGTTTGCGATCGCACTAATTGCCCAGGACGCGTATGACAGGTAACCGTCTTACACAAAGCCTGAATCTTACGCTCTTTAGTTTCACTGATATCCGAAAGTAATTCCCAAGCTAAATATTCCTTACTCCTCTTTCTAAGATAAGTTAAAATCGCTTTTTCAGCCATCACTTTATCATCTATAGAGTTATAAGCTTTAGCTTTATAATATTCTATATAAGGAATGTTTGTATAATGTTCGCCTACAAAGTCAAGCTCTTTAAGTAAGATCTGAATATCAGCTTTACTCGGGTTTTCTTGATTTGTATAGTGCTTAGCGATGGTTAACAACATCACCTCACCAAGAGAAGGCTTCTTCTCACCGTCCTCATTGATTGCCTCAAAATGATTGGCTGGTAAATGGTGAACACCCAGGTTTAACAAAACACGTACATAAGATTCGTTAAAATCTTTGGTCTCTAACACAGAACTCGCAATAAAAGTAAACAGACTTGTACCACTTGGGAGCTCCACATCAGCTATGATATGGTATAGTTTATCAAAAACTTCGGATGGGGCTTCGGCACGAGTTAATTCTTTAATGAATTTACCCACTTGCCACATGATATTCTCATGAACTACAGAGTCGCGTTTAGGAACTTCGAGAGCATAAAATTCACATAAGTATTCAAAGAATTGGTCAGCCTGAACCAAATAACAATTCTTTTGAAGTAAATCGGTTATAACTCTACCTAAATCTCTCTTCACAAGATCTTGATCTGGCTTAGCCTTCAACCTATCTTTAGCCATCTCATAGGCTTGGAATACTTCTCCCTCTCTTCTCAGTTCGTCAATCACAGACATAGAATATCTTTTAGTGCTGCAAAGCTACAAAAAGCTTTAATATACAGCTACAGTTCCGAAGGATCTATTTTCATCTGCAGAGCCTTTTAATTCACCCTGTTCATTTCTATGTATTACAGCCATCTTCCCGATTTGATTCCACTCGTGAAGTACATGTCCTTTTTCTTTAAGATTATACATCAAAGTTGAATCCATTCCGTGCTCGTAATAAATCTTATCGGGCAACCATTGTGAATGTGTTTTGGGCATATTTACAGCCTCATTAATTGGCAAATCAAATTCGATCACATTTATAGCCGTTTGAAAAACAGAGGTGATAATTGTAGATCCTCCAGGAGTTCCTAAGACCATAAACAAATCCCCATTTTTCTCTATAATTGTAGGACTCATACTACTCAACATTCTTTTTTCAGGTTCTATTGCATTTGCTTCAGCACCTACCAAACCGAATTGATTAGCAGTTCCAGGCTTAGCACTAAAATCATCCATCTCATTATTCAATAAAAAACCTGCCCCTTGAACGTAAAGTTTCGAACCAAAATTCCCATTTAAAGTAGTTGTTATTGACACTGCGTTACCCTGAGAATCTACAATTGAAAAATGGGTTGTTTCGTGACTTTCGATAAGCTCTACTGTTCCAGGTTTCACATTTTCCGAATCAGTTTTATAACCCTTATTTATATTCTTCATTCTAGATTGAATATAGGATTCATCTAAAAGTAAGTCCACAGGGACTTTGTAATAATCTGGATCACCTAGGTGGGTTGCTCTATCGGCATAGACTCTTCTTTCTAATTCAGTTAACAAATGAATATATTCTGAAGAATTCAAACCAATGGAATCCAAATTATACTTTTCAATTCCTTTAAAAAGCTGAGCTAAAGCTATACCACCACTAGAAGGTGGCGCCATTGAATGAATAGTGAACTCTTTATAATCGAATGACAAGGCTTCTCTCCAAACAACTGTATAAGATCTTAAATCCTCTAAAGACAAGATACCTTTATCACCAACAGCTTCAATAATCAAATCAGCAGTTTCACCTTCATAAAATTCTTTCGCTCCATTTAAAGCAATCAATTTAAGGGTCATGGCTAATTCTGTTAATTTTAAAGTATCACCTCTTTCCCATAAATCACTTTTCACATAAGGAATAGAATCAGTATTAACCTTTAGAAATAAATCCCTGTATTGATCCCATTTTTCTGATTGAGCCTCATTAATAGCAAAACCTTTTTTAGCTAAATTGATGCTAGGGTCTAGCAAGTCTAACATAGATTTAGTACCAAACTTTTGATGAATAGCATCCATCCCCGCAACAGTACCTGGAACGGCAACAGCCATCGCACCTAAGGTGCTTAAATCATCAACTATGTTCTTATCCTCATCTAAATACATATCTCGATTAGATCTCATAGGTGATTTTTCTCGATAATCTAATGAGCCAACCTCACCATCGGCGGTTCTGTAAACCATAAATCCACCGCCAGCAATATTGCCAGCACGAGGATAAGAAACAGCTAAAGCATAATTTACTGCTATTGCAGCGTCAAAAGCATTTCCTCCATCCTTTAATACTTGAATTCCTATGTCTGAAGCCAATTTATGTGCGGTAACAACCATGGCTTGATTCTCATTTCTTTTAAAAATACTAGAACATGATGAAAGTAAAAGAATACTTAATACTGAAAAAAAACACTTCATTAATTTGGCTTTTAGCTATTATAGAAGAACAAAAGAACAAAATAATTTGGAGAATAATTCATTAGAAACGAGAACCCTATTAACAACAAATTGATCCCTGTTTTCGGTTCACACTTAACCCTTAACAATAGAATGCCTTAAATTCTTATATTTGCTACTCCAAAAAATCACATTAGTAAACTACGATGGAAGAAACGAACGTAACGAATCAAGCGGACGATAAAGAAATTATCGAAACAAGTACACCAGAAGAAACAACTGAAACGGTTGTTGTAATCGACATGGCAACTTATGCATCACTTGATACGGAGGACTTAATAGCAGCTGTAAAATCTCTAGTAGATACGGCTCCTATTCAAACAATTAAAGCTCAAATTGATGAGGCTAAGAAAATTTTCTACGACAGAAGTAACGTCGCGTACAAAGAAGCCTTAGAGAAATTCAAAGCCGAAAAAGGTGAAGTTGAAGGTGAAGAGCAAGAAGAATTCGACTATAATTACCCGCACACAAATGCTTTTAAAGCTGTATTAAAGACTTATAAAACTCGTAGAGATGCGTTTTATGGAGATCAAGAAAAGCAGATGGCAAACAACCTTAAAATTAAGCTAGACTTAATTGAGGAGTTAAAAGGCTTATTGAATGCAGAAGAGAAGATGAAAGAAACCTTCGAGCATTTTAAAGATATTCAAGAACGTTGGAAGACAGCAGGGCAAGTACCCAAAGCTGAGTTAAACAACTTATGGCAAACCTACCACCACCATGTGGAAAACTTCTTTGACTACTTGAGAATCAATAATGATTTAAGAGATATAGAGTTCAAAAGAAATTTAGAACACAAAACTGCTCTTTGTGAAAAAGCAGAAGCCATAGATTCTGAAGAAAATTTAGACAAAGCTTTCGCCACTTTACAAGAACTTCACGAAGGCTGGAAAGAAGTTGGACCTGTGGGAAGAGATCATAGAGAAGCTGTTTGGGAACGTTTCCAAACTGCAACTAAAATCATCCACAAAAAACGTAATGACTATTACGAAAAACGCAAAGAGTCTTACGAAGACAACTTCAAAGCTAAACTGGCTATTTGTGAGCAAGTTGAAACTATTGATTACGCAGAGCTTAGCCATCACAATAAATGGCAAAAACAGTCTGATTTAATCAACAAATTAAGAGAAGACTGGAAAACTGTAGGTCCTATTAGTCGCGAACAAAACGACGAATCCTGGACGCGCTTTATGACAGTCATTAAAACTTTTAATGCCAAGAAAAACGATTTCTATAAGGATCTTAAGAAAGGGCAGAAAGATAACTTAGCTATAAAACAAGCAATAGTAGATAAAGCTGAAGCATTGTCTGACAGTACTGACTGGAAAGAGACTGCAAATATTCTTAAAAAACTTCAAAGCGATTGGAAAAAATCGGGTATGGCTCCTAAAAAAGAGGCTGATGCCCTTTGGAAAAGATTGAGAACGGCTTGCAATACCTTCTTTAATCATTTAAAGAAACAACACGAAGTTCAAGACAAAGAATTTGAAGCTAATCTTGAGGTTAAACAAAACTACCTTAAAGAAGTTGAAGCTTTCAAAAACTCTGGTGACTCTAAGCAAGATGTTGAAACCATCAAGGGATTCATCAATGCATGGAAAGAACTGGGAAGAGTACCCCGCAAGAGTGTAAAAGCTATTGAAAGTACTTTCCGTGGATTAATTGACTCGTACTTCGAGCAGTTAGATATGGATAAAGCTGAAAAGAGAGACATTCAATTTAAAACACGTATCGAAGCCATTGTTGCTGAAGAGGATGATGCTAAATTGAGTGAAGAACTATACAAATTACAACAAAACTCAAAGAAGTGTAAAGACGAATTGATACTTCTTGAAAACAATATCAGCTTCTTTAAAAATGCGAAAGATGACAATCCGCTTCTAAAAGAAGTCCGAAAAAACATCGAAAGACAAAAAGAGAAATTTGAAGAAATTAAATCTCGAATGGCTTATCTAAGAAGTTTATAACCTCTAAAAGGCATTCCAAATGGAATGCCTTTTATCTTTTCAAAAACTATGGATTTCGAACTAGTTTCAGAATTTCAACCTACGGGAGATCAGCCTCAAGCTATTCGTAAAATTGTAGAAGGCTTAGAACAAGGTCTACCCTACCAAACACTTCAAGGTGTTACAGGTTCAGGAAAGACCTTTACCATGGCGAATGTGGTGAAAGAGGTAAATCGTCCAATATTAGTTTTATGTCATAATAAAACTTTAGCGGCGCAGCTTTATGGCGAATTCAAGCAGTTTTTCCCCAACAATTCGGTTGAGTATTTTGTTTCCTATTATGACTATTACCAACCCGAGGCTTATATGCCTGGCACTGGCTTGTATATCGAAAAAGATTTATCGGTAAATGAAGAGATTGAGAAACTTCGATTGAGTACCTCTTCTGCTCTACTGTCGGGACGTAGAGATGTGATTGTAATCTCTTCCGTTTCTTGTATTTATGGTATTGGAAATCCTGAAGAATTCAGTAAAAATGTTGTTGAGTTGCACCGAGGGCAAAACATCAATCGTCAGGAGCTACTTTTATCCCTAGTCGCTTCTTTGTATTCTAGAACTGAAACCCAATTAGAACGCGGTCAGTTTAGAGTGAAAGGTGACTGTGTGGATATATTCCCAGGCTATTCTGATTTTGGATTACGTATTTTATTCTGGGATAATGAAATTGAATCCCTAGAATCTTTTGATCCTATAAGTGGACAAAGGATTGATAAATTTGATGACTTACGTATTTATCCTGCCAATATATTTGTTACTTCTAAAGAGCGATTAGATACTGCAAAACACAATATCCGAACCGATCTTATCAAGCAAGTTGACTACTTTAAAGAAATAGGAAAACATCTGGAAGCAAAGCGATTAGAAGAGCGTGTAAACTTTGACTTAGAGATGATTCAAGAATTGGGTTATTGTTCAGGAATAGAGAATTACTCGCGTTATTTAGATGGTCGTAATGAAGGGTCACGGCCCTTTTGTTTGATAGACTATTTCCCAGACGACTTTATGTTATTTGTGGATGAGAGTCATGTTACCTTATCACAAGTAAAAGCTATGTACGGTGGCGATAGAGCGCGTAAAGAGAATTTAGTGGAATATGGCTTCCGCTTACCTTCGGCAATGGATAACCGCCCTCTTAAATTCGACGAGTTTGAGTCTGTTATTCCTCAAGCAGTATATGTAAGTGCTACACCTGCTGATTACGAACTCGAGCGATCGGAAGGTGTTATTGTTGAGCAAATTATACGTCCTACCGGATTACTTGACCCGATTATTGAAATCCGTCCTTCACAAAATCAAATTGATGATTTATTAGAGGAGATTACCAAAAGAGTTGAAGAAGACGAGCGTATTTTGGTAACTACACTAACCAAGAGAATGGCAGAAGAACTGACCATTTACCTCACAAAATATGGTGTTCGGTGTCGATATATTCATTCCGACGTAGATACCTTAGAGCGTGTAGAAATTATGCGCGATCTCCGTTTGGGAATGTTTGATGTGCTAATTGGTGTAAACCTTTTGCGTGAAGGTTTAGATTTACCAGAAGTTTCTTTAGTTGCTATTTTAGATGCTGATAAAGAAGGTTTCTTACGATCGCAACGTTCATTGACTCAAACTGTGGGTAGAGCAGCAAGACACGTAAATGGGCGCGCAATTTTTTATGCTGATAAAATCACCAATTCGATGCAATTGACCATGGATGACAATGAGCGTAAGCGTACTATCCAAATGAAATATAATGAGAAACACAACATCACTCCTTATGCGCATAAAAAATCTAAAGCGAGTATTTTAGAGCAGAGTTCTGTAATTGGCAAAAGCTACAATCAAGTTGCTGAACTAGATCCTAGCCTAGAAGTGTCTGAAGAAGAGATTAAATATCTTACTGAAGAAAATAAACGTAAGAAGATTAATGAACTTCGCAGAGCTATGGAGAAAGCAGCAAAAGATCTTAATTTCATCGAAGCTGCAAGATTACGAGATGTGATCAAGAAGTTTAACACCTAGTAACCTTATTTATATAACAGCATTGCAAACAACACCTTGTGCTTAAAACTTTGTACCTTATACTTTCTACTTAAGTAATGCTCTTCATAACAAATCACGTAAAGCCACGCAATTCTCACTCTAAAAGACCTTCTTCCTTCTCACTATTGCCTACTCCCTAATAAGGCTTCATTTCTTAGTGATTTTCCGTATTATTGTAAGTCTAAATAAATACTTACGATGAAACAATTTTTAAAATTCACCCTAGCTTCAGCTACGGGGTTGGTACTCGGGATTTTTTTACTCATCTTTATTTTTGGTGTACTTGCTGCGGGAAGTAGTGAGCCGAATGTAATAAAGCTGAAAAAACCACATATTCTTAAACTAGACCTCAACGGTGCTATTCAAGATCGAGTGGAAAAATCACCTTTTGATGTCTATGGTGAAATCTTTGGCAATGAGATAATCGCGATCGGTTTGAATGAGCTTTTAGCGAATATCAAAAAAGCCAAAGAAGACGAGAACATCAAGGGTATTTACATTGAAATGGGTTATCTGAGTGCTGGATTTGCAACAATCGAGGAGATTAGAAATGCATTAATCGATTTTAAAGCGTCTGGAAAGTTTATAACTACGTATTCTGAAGTATATACACAAAGAGCCTATTACTTAGCTTCAGTTGCCAATAACATCTGTATTTACCCTGAAGGTGCAATGGAGCTTAAAGGTTTAAACAGTACCATTACATTCTATACCGATGCACTGAAGAAAATTGGTGTAGAGCCACAAATCATTCGTCATGGGAAATTTAAGTCTGCAGTAGAGCCATTTATGCTCACAGAAATGAGTGATGCTAACCGCGAACAAGTAGAAACTTTTATGGGATCTCTTTGGGAGCAATTCTTAGTTAATGTTTCTGCAGACAGAAATGTTTCTAAAAATAAATTAAACAATATCATTAATAACTTTGAGATTAGAACTCCTAGTGATGCCGTTAAACTTGGACTTGCTGATAGTCTATTCTACAGAGATCAAATTCAAGATCACTTAACACGTTTAATGGAAAAAGACAGCTATAAGGATGTTAAATTTATCAGTTTAAAAAAATACAATCGCGTAAAAAATGAAAGTGCACGCGATAAATTTAAGAAAGAGAAAATTGCTGTAATTTATGCACAAGGCGAAATTAGATCAGGGGAAGGAAGCGAAACCGTAATTGGATCAGAGCGTATTTCTAAAGCTATTAGAAAAGCTCGCTTAGACGATAAAGTAAAAGCTATTGTTTTACGTGTGAACTCTCCTGGAGGAAGCGCCTTAGCATCGGATGTTATATGGCGCGAAATGACTTTGGCTAAAGCAGAAAAACCTATCGTTGTTTCTATGGGAGATGTGGCTGCTTCGGGTGGTTATTATATTGCCTGTGATGCCAATAAAATATATGCTTCACCAAATACCATTACTGGTTCTATTGGGGTATTCGGCATCCTTATGAGTTTTGAAGAGTTGTACACCGAAAAAATAGGAATCACTTTCGATCAGGTTAAAACCAATAAGTTTGCCGATTTGGGTACCACAACTCGCCCACTTACAGAAGAAGAATATATCATCATTCACCAAGGTGTAGTAGAAATTTACCACACCTTTACTTCTAAAGTTGCTGAAGGTCGTAATATGAATCAAGAAGATGTAGATGCTATCGGACAAGGTCGTGTTTGGAGCGGCACTAATGCTATGGACATCAATTTAATTGATGAATATGGTGGCCTTAATGATGCAATAAAAGGAGCTGCCGAATTAGCGGAGTTGGAAAACTATCGTGTGTATGAATTGCCAGAACAAAAAGATCCACTCCAAGAGCTATTAAAAGGACTGGAAGATGATTTACAAACTTCGTGGATGAAGCACCAATTAGGGAGTCAATACAAACACTACAAGACTTTACAAGACTTACAACACCTAAAAGGTGTTCAAGCTAGAATGCCGTATCAGTTTGTGATTGATTAGAGAAGCGTGAGACGTGAAAACGTAAATGGTAAATGGTTGATGGTAAATTGTCCACTTGAGGGGACCACAGGGGGGTACCCTATAAAATCAGAAAATGGTAAATAGCAAATTAACTACTTCCTCCACTCAAGAGGAGGTGTCACGTAGTGACAGATGGGTTGAGAGAAAAACCTACCTCTATTTAGCTGCAATCTTTATTGCGGCGTTGGTGGTTTGTAATTTGATTGCCAATAAGTTTATTGAAGTCGATTTAGGTTTCAAAACTTTTATTCTTTCTGCGGGAGTACTACCCTATCCAATTACCTTTTTAATTACCGATATCCTTTCTGAAATTTACGGTAAAAAGAAAACTGCTCGCATTGTATGGGCTGGATTTACAGCCTCTGTTTTTGTTTTATGCGTTCTTATGTTGGCACAACAGTTTAATGCGATTGAAGGCTCTCCTGTAGACGATGCTACTTACAACGCTGTATTTGGGAATTCATGGAGAGTTATTTTCGCATCTATGACGGCTTATCTTTGCGCGCAACTTATTGATGTACGTATCTACCATTTCTGGAAAAGAAAAACCCAGGGAAAACACCTTTGGCTACGAAACAATTTCTCAACGATTTTCTCTCAGTTGGTGGACACAACATTGGTAGTTGGAGTTCTATTTATAGGCGTAAAACCAGCCTCAGATATTTTCCAATTTATTATTGACGGATGGCTCTTTAAAATGCTATGTGCTTTTATTGACACACCACTACTTTATGCGGCTACTGCATTTATTAGAAATAAGCTTGGACTTCAGTTTGGAGAAGAAGTAAAAGAGGGCTAGATTTTATATCTTTGAAACAATTAGAAAGCACTCCATTTTATAGCCTTTCTCAAATAACGACAACAACAAAAAGCACACAATATGTCAGATGAAATGAAAGCTTGCCCAGTATGTGAATCTCCTTACGGATACTCTACAGGAAGAGAATTATTTGCGTGCCCAGAATGTAGCCACGAATGGAATCCTGAAGAAGCAAAGAAAGAGGCCGAGGAAGCGGATGGTTTAAAAATATTAGACGCTAATAATAACCCACTGCAAAATGGTGATACCGTTATTGTAATTAAAAACTTACCCTTAAAAGGCGCTCCAGGTCCTGTAAAAGCAGGAACCAAAGTAAAAAACATACGATTATCTGATGGTGACCATAATATCAGCTGTAAAATTGATGGTTTTGGCGCATTGAAATTGAAATCGGAGTTTGTAAGGAAATCGTAAATCTCTTTAATTCATTTGATAGAAATGTGTCGGTACAGTTATTGTTTTTCCGACGTTGTGAGTCATACTAATAAAAGAAGACTATTGAATAAGAATACTAAATTGGAACATAGACATATTAAAACCTATAAAAAGAAATATCTATTAATATATTTCTTCATTGGGCTATTGACACTCAGTTGCATCACTAAGCAGAGACAGCTAAATTCATCTCCAATTAATCTTCCAACAAATATTCTAAATTATGAAGGGACTCCTTCATCGCCTGAGGATAGGTCATCTCTCGCCTTTTCTGATCAAGGAGCCTGGTTTGCTTACGGGTTTTCTGCACAAGAAAATAAAACACTAGGATTTACAGGACCTTTATTAATGAGCCAAGAACAAGGCGAATGGAGCAGCAAAGGATTGAGTCAACTGGAATTGATTTACACTCAAACAAAAGACACACTTAAACTAAGTGATTTCTCTGTTTCACAAACATGCTACAACAGTCATTTAGAGCAAGTTTATGAAAACAAAACACTTAAAATATCACAATTCCTTTTTTACAGCTCTGCTCACTCAGCATTAACTACTACACAAATAACCAACCTAACAGAAGAAACAATCGCTATTCAACCAAGTTGGTCTGGAACTGTATTTTCAACAGGATTACAAATATCAAAAGAAGAAAATGCCATTTCTTTAACTTCAAATAGAAGTCCGATTAAAGGAACAATACAATTTTTTAATGCCGAAATAAACAAGCTCAACACTACAGACTCTTCATACTCCATATTACAAAGGACTATGGAAATTCAACCTAAGGAAACAAAAGTCTTGACTGTTGCTCAAACATTTATCTTTCCAGAATATAATGCAGCTACAGAACAAGAAGAGTTAAAATTGGCTGCTAAAGCCCCACTAGTATTTCTTCAAGAAAGAATAAAAGAAAAACAACAGCAGCTTATAACTTTAAACAACAAACTAGGGACTAATTGGCAAGATAGCATATACAAGAATTTAGTTGCTAAAACTGTGCTTACCCTTCAAAACAATACTCGGGTTGCTGCAGGTGAATTAAAACACAGCGGCATATTTCCAAGTTATCACTATAAATGGTTTTTAGGTTTCTGGGCATGGGATAGTTGGAAACACGCTGCAGCAGTTTCACACTATAACGCGGAATTGGCTAAAAACCAAATAAGAGCTATGTACGATTTTCAACTAGATAATGGATTTATTGTTGATTGTGTTTATAGAGATACTACTATAGAGAAACATAACTATAGAAACACTAAGCCTCCACTTTCTGCATGGTCGGTATGGAAAGTTTATGAACAAGATAGAGACATCAACTTTATCAAAGAAATCTATCCTAAAATTGTTAAACAGCACAATTGGTGGTATAAATACAGAGATTATGATAAAGATAGTATTTGTGAATATGGTTCTACTGATGGAACTCTAGTTGCTGCAAAATGGGAAAGCGGAATGGACAATGCTGTACGTTTTGATAGTAGTAAAATGGTTAAAAGTGCTCAAACTGTTTTTTCATTAAATCAAGAAAGTATTGATTTGAATGCATATCTCTATGCTGAAAAATTGTACTTAGTTGAGATGGCTAAACTTTTACAAGAAAATGGGGGCGCTGAAAATTTTGTTGCTCAGGCAAAAGTCTTAAAAACGAAAATACAAGATCAATTTTATGATAAAAAAACTGGATGGTTTTATGACACATCAATCGATGGAGAAGACTTTATAGATATAATGGCTTGTGAAGGATGGATTCCTTTATGGGCAAATGTAGCAACAACTGAACAAGCAGAAGCTGTAAAAAACAACATGATGAATCCAGATTACTTTAACACTAAGGTTCCTTTCCAAACATTAAGTGCAAGTCATCCAAGTTTTAAACCAGATAGGGGTTATTGGAGAGGGCCTAACTGGTTAGATCAATCATACTTCGGTGTGGTAGGTTTACACAATTACGGATATCATGAAGATGCCTATAAATCAACATATAAATTAATACATAACGCAGAAGGCGTTCTGGATAAAGGACCATCCATAAGAGAAAACTACCAACCCATTACAGGTGAAGGCTTAGAATCTCATAATTTTAGTTGGTCTGCTGGGCATTATTTACTGTTGTTACTAGATGAATAAGTAGTGTTAACCCTGGATATAAGACCAATTACTAACGCACAACAGTATATAAACTGCATTAAAATACAGCTCATACTGAACCTTGTGAAGAAATTTACATCTAAAAACAAATGAATCTACATATATCATGTCATCAGAAAAAATGCAACAAGAAAAGTCAAGGTTACATTCTCGAAACAAAAACAGAGAACGTTATGATTTAGGTTCACTCATAATCGCTAATCCTGAGTTAAAGACCTTTGTAAAGCCAAATAAATATGGAGATGACTCTATAGATTTTTCAAATCCACAGGCAGTAAAACAATTAAACACATCAATCCTAAACCACTATTACGGGATTGAGAGCTGGGACTTCCCAGATGAAAACTTATGCCCTCCTATTCCTGGAAGAGCAGACTACATCCATCATATTGCGGATTTATTAAGTGAGAATAATTTTGGTAGGATTCCTATGGGGGATAAAATCACTTGTCTTGATATTGGTACTGGAGCGAGTTGCATCTACCCAATTATTGGTGTAACCGAATACCAGTGGGAATTTATAGGAACGGATATAAATGCCGAATCTATTGCTTCAGCAAAGAATATTGTAAATTCTAACTCATTGCTGAAAGATAAGGTTGAATGTAAATTACAGAAAAGACCAAAAAACATTTTCCGTGGTATACTAGCCAAAGAAGATAAAGTAGATCTAACAATCTGTAATCCTCCTTTTCATTCTTCGCTAGAAGAGGCTGAAAAAGGAACTCGAAGAAAAATAAAGAATTTATCAGGGGAAACAGTAAAAACTCCAGAGCTC
>Ga0206679_10002455_pt1 | contig 14688 bp, 12 predicted proteins | sample M110012015metaG_FD_155464 | JGI IMG/M metagenome (GOLD analysis project Ga0206679, IMG submission 155464) | Ammonia-oxidizing marine archaeal communities from Monterey Bay, California, United States - M1 100m 12015 | ecosystem: Environmental > Aquatic > Marine > Intertidal zone | place: USA... | reverse complement strand
AAGAGATCCAATCATTTATCGCATACTTCATGTTGAACATCAGCGAGCCGGAAACGATTGGTGCATTTACCCTATGTATGATTTTGCACATACACTCTCAGATGCAATCGAAGGTATTACTCACTCACTTTGCACGCTGGAATTTGAAGATCATAGACCGCTTTATGAATGGTTTTTAGATCACTTAGAATTGCCTAGTCAGCCGAGACAAATCGAATTTTCCAGGTTGAATATTGAACACACCCTGACCAGCAAAAGAAAATTGGCAACACTCGTTTCAAATGGAACAGTCACTGGTTGGGACGATCCAAGAATGCCAACATTATCGGGAATGAGAAAAAGAGGTTACACAGCTTCATCAATTAGGGATTTTTGCAGTAGAGTTGGAATCACTAAGAAAGATAAATCAATTCAAATGGCTCTTCTTGAAAATTCAGTAAGAGAAGATTTGGATATTAATAGCCCAAGACGAATGGCTGTCATTGAACCACTAAAAATTATCATTAAGAACTATGATTCAGATGAAGTTGAATACGTGGATGCAGTCAATCATCCAAAAAATCCAGAGATGGGAAAAAGAAAAATGGCTTTCGGAAAAGAACTCTATATAGAAAGAACTGACTTTATGGAAGATCCACCATCAAAATTCTTTCGATTAAAGCCTGGTGGAGAAGTGAGACTTCGTTTTGCCTATATTATAAAATGCGAAGAAGTTATCAAAGATGAGGCTGGAAATATTCTAGAGATACACTGCACTTATGACGCTGATACAAAGAGTGGTACCGGACAATCAGAGAAAAAAGTCAAAGGGACAATTCATTGGGTGTCAGCGAAAGAAAATAGGCCTGCAAGTGTGAATCTCTTTGAAACACTCTTCAATCACTCTGAACCCAAGTCAGAAGCCGATATAAATCCTAATTCGTTAACTGTGTGTAGAAATGCAATTGTTGAAAAGAGCATTGATGAGGCAAATTCTGGGGATAGATTCCAATTTGAAAGAAGCGGTTATTTTATTTTTGAGCAAAAAACTAACGATGGATTGATGCAATTCAATAGAATCATTACCCTAAGAGACAGTTGGGCAAAAATAAAAAAGAATTAAGACTCGTTGCTTTTTTGAACTAAAATATTCAACCAATTTTGATAAAGGATTCTCCCTGGCTGTTGCCAGTTTGCATCGATATCTTTTAATAGCTCATCCTCTGGTAGAATTGCTTTCTTCATTGTCTCCACTGTTCTTTTCTTAAAATCGTCAAGCAATGTCAATGATGCATTAGAGAAATAATTCATTGGCAACGGAGGGTAATCTGATCTTAATCCATTGACAAAATTCTCAATTTCTCTTTGGTATTCTTTCAATAAACTCTTTTTATCGTATTCAGGGTGGCCTTGGAAAAGAACTAATTTTGAATCCTCTGTTGAGGCTAAGAAAAAACCTGCCTCATTATTCTCTGCCAATATTTGTAAGTCGGTTTTCTCAATTTCTTCTTTTGGAATATCGTAATAATGAGAATGAGGGCCCATAAAACCACCGTTTAAATCTTTGATTAGAGGGTGACTCACATTTAGTAGTTGATGCGAAAACACACCCCATGATTTGCTGTCTCTTATTTTTCGATCAATATTAAAATTGGCTTTCATTAATGCATGCGTGGCTAAACATGAACATAAAATTGAGTTCACATTTTTATCAGCCCAATGCATTACTTCGATTAGAGGTGGCCAAAAGGATTCCTCTGACATATTTGGTTTTGAAGGGTTTGCACCAGAAATAATTAGTCCATCAATTGGCATTTCATAGATTGATTCAATCTCATTGTAATGATCTTTAATGTATTTTTGGTATTCCTGCCCTCTCGATGAAATATCCACAGACGTTGGGTAAACATGAACTAAAAATTCATTATTCGAACCCAACAGTCTTATAAATTGTCTCTCTGTAGCTTGCAAGGCTGCATCGGGCATTAAATTCAATAAAGCCACATGGAGTTCATGACGAGGAGGATTTGCATTATCTAAATCATCAACCTCAAGAATTTCTTTCAATTCAGGTCTATCTAGCGAAGGCAGCTTTGGATGAGCAACGACTGGCATAATTAAATGATAATTAACTAGATTATAGTTACAAGCGCATCCAACATTTCATTTGGTGCTTCATTCACAATTGCATGTCCACAGTTTGGCAGAATAACTGTTCTTGATTGAGGAATTGCATCTGCTAATGCTTTTGCACTCTTTACTGGAGTCATCATATCGTCTTCCCCCAAAATGAGTAAAGTGGGTGCTTCTACATTTTTGCTTCTTTCCATGCCTTGAGAGTATTTCGCACAAGCCAATAGATCATTATGAATAACACCCGGGCCTGCTCGTTCGAGTAACCTATTTAACTTACCCAGCATCCAAGTGCCTGGAACTTGCGATCCACCCAAATGGCCAGACTGACTGTGAGACCAGAAATTAATCATGTCTTTGGCTAGAGGACTATTCTCTTTTGCACTATTGAGTAATACATCGCCGACAGGCATTGGCAATGCAGTGCCAACCATCGCAAGTGCCGTTATTCGATCTGGATACCTCGCTGCAACATCAAAAGCGACCAAAGAACCCATGCTGTGACCCACTATAATTGATTTTTCAAGGCCGGCAGCATCCATTGCCTTAATGACCCAATCTGCCATACCTTCAATGGATGGAATCAAATCCCCTTCTGAATGTCCATGAGCCGGCAAATCAACGGCTAAAATATTCAATCCAAGTCTGGCAAAATGCCTGCCCGCTAAAGTCCAGACAGTATGATCCATAGCGGTGCCATGAATAAAAGTTATGCCCATGCTTCCTTCGATATGTTCCTTACTTCCAGTCGCAATATAAGTTTTTTTATTTTCAACGTTTATATACATGGTTTTTCCTTTATCCTTATCTAGAGAGCCTTGGCAGCCGCTCTAAATCCTTTATCAAGATCTTCAATTAAATCATCGGCAGACTCAATACCAATGGACAAGCGAATCAGTCCTTCCGATATCCCAGCCGATTCAAGATCCTCTACAGACATTCTTTGATGGGTTGTACTGGCTGGATGAATGACTAACGATTTGGAATCACCAATATTGGCCAGATTGGAGAATAAATCCAATCGATCAATAAAGATTTGCCCAACTTTTCTGCCGCCTTTGATGCCAAAGCTGAAAACAGCTGTCGATCCTTTGGGCAGAAGAGTTTTTGCTAATTCATGATTTGGATGGTCTTCAAGATCTGGATGACTCACCCACTCCACCACTTCATGATTTTTTAAATACTCCACAACTTTTTTGGTGTTGCTAATGTGTTTATCCATTCTTACAGAAAGCGTTTCCGTTCCATTGAGAACTAAGAAAGATGAATTAGGAGCTAAACAGGCTCCAAAATCTCGAGCAGCCTCATTCCTCACTCTTGCAATGTAGGCAGCAGGTCCGAACTCCTCAACAAAAGACAAATTGTGAAACCCTGCATATTTCTCGGTCATTTGTGGGAATTTATCCGACGATTCCCAGTCAAAGGTACCTCCATCAACGATCAATCCTGCCATCACTGTTCCATGACCACTGAGAAATTTAGTGGCTGAGTGAACCACAATATCAGCACCCAAATCAAAGGGACGAATCAAATAAGGAGTGGTGGTCGTTGAATCAACTATTAAAGGTATGTGATGTTCATGTGCAATTGCAGCTACTTTTGGAATGTCCAAAACTTCTGTTCTTGGGTTGGCAACCGTTTCTCCAAATATAAGTCGTGTTTCTGGTCTAATCGCACTTCGAAAAGCCTCGATATCATTGGGATCCACAAACGTTGTAGTGATCCCAAAACGAGGCAGAGTGTACTCCATCAAGTTATGCGTTCCGCCGTAGAGTGCGTGTGAAGATACAATGTGTCCACCTTGATCCACTAGTGTGGCAATGGCATTAAAGACAGCGGCTTGACCGCTCGATGTTGCCACGGCACCAACGCCTCCTTCAAGCGCTGAAATACGCTCTTCCAATACTGCATTGGTTGGATTGGAGATTCTTGAATAAACATGACCGCCTCGTTCAATGTTGAACATCGCTGCACCAGCATCGGAATCTCTAAAAACAAAGGAAGCAGTCTGATAGATGGGAACAGCTCTTGCACCAGTTTCCTTATCCGGTCTTTGCCCAGCATGATTGGATAATGTATCGAAATCGAATGTTTTTATTTTAGCCATAAACTCTCAACCTATTTTTTTCAAGACAAATGCTTTTCTAGATCATTCATCCATGATTTTTCTTTAACCGATATTGTATCGTATTTCTGCAATATCATAAGCCAAAACATATTAATATACTGCGACATTCGTTGCCAGGACTCTAGCAATTGAGTATCAATGGAATTTAATCCTTGATCATAATGAAATAAGAACAACTCCACTTCACTGTCACTTAAATCATGAAAATCAATCACTGTCGCCAAGTCAAAATAGGGATTGTTTAAACACGCATACTCCCAATCAAGGATCTTTATGCCATCTGAAATTATTATATTGGTATGATTGAGATCGTTATGACAAAGGCATATAACTTCCTTATTTTGATTTAATTCTCGAAACAAAGACAAACCTTGATCAAGAAGTTTGGAACTCTGTATGTTTTTTAGTTCTGTTTCATAGTTCCGAATAAACTGGTTAAATTCAATGGATTCTATCTTTGGCTCTGTATGGTGAATCAAATGCATGGCTTGTGCTAACTGCTCTAAATGGCCAGCCTCATGAATGGATGTTTGCGTCAATGTCTGGCCTTCAATCAGTCGAGTAATTAGCAATCCATGTTGAGGATCTGAATAAAGTATTTCAGGAACACAGTCATAAGCCTTTATGGATTGAAGCAGTTGTGTCTCTTTAATTCGATTTAAACTTAAATGTTGCACAACCTTTTTATCAATTCTAATCACACCCTGATCGCCCTTAAAGGAACAAACATATATTTGTGAAACAGGTCCATCTTTGATCAATGATCCAATTTCTATTGATCCTTTAATGGATTCCAGTTTGGATAAAAGATCAGACATTATTCAGTCGAATTCGATTCCAAGATCGATACCCTATAACAATGATAAAGAGGTAGGAGAAAAATAGAAAAGCAGTTAAGTAGAGTTCTCTTGAAGCAAAAAGGAAAACAGAAATCAAATCAATAGCAAACCAATAAATCCAATTCTCCAAGACTTTCTTAGCAACCATATACGTGGTAACAATGGCACCCCAAGTAGTCAAAGCATCCCAAAATGGGAGAGCCGCTTCAGTAAACCGATCCAGCAAATAGCCGGAAGAAACGGTGAGAAACAAGATCAATAAAATGGATAAAATATGTTGGATCGGAGTCCAAGTAAACACTTCATAAACTGACTCTGATTTGGCTTTACTCCATTGCGACCAACCGTAGAATCCCATAACAATGTAAAAGACTTGCAGGCCCGATTCCATATAAAGACCGACGCTATACATGATGTAACAATAAAGACAGGAACTCATAATCCAAGCAGTCCAGCACCAAATATTCTGTTTCACTGCCAATATCAAATAAACAATCGCCAAAATCACTGCAATGATTTCAGGCAAATTTGTTATTACAGTCTTAAAACTCATATCGGACTAAGACGCCCATGTGCCTCGGATCACCTTGCCTTTGATACAGCGTTGCTGGAAATCTGGGTGGTTCATTACCAAAGTAAAATCCCCGAACGGAATAATACTTATCAAAGATATTTCTAGCCCAAAATTCATAGCTCCACTGAGCTTGCTGATAGCCGATCACAAGATTGGTTAAGGCGTAAGATTTGGATTTATTATTATGAGAATCGGAATAATAAAAACCACTTTTTCCAGTGACATCAAGAGAGACATAAACCTCATTGGTTGGTTTCCATTTAATACCCGCTGCATAACTGGTTCGAGGGGCATGGGCTTGATCGCGACCCTCCAAATCACTTTGAGAGCCATATTTAGTAACCTTTGTTCGCAACAAACCCAGTGAAGCAAAAAGATTAATGCTATCCGTTGGAATTGCAGTCCAATTCATTTCAACACCATAGTTCTCACCTGCTGCTGCATTTTGAGTTAAAAATAAAAAAGTATTGGGATCATTAGGGTCAACTTGGGTGGAAGACAAAATTTGCTGATTGTCTCGATCGGAATAAAAAACAACGGTATCCAAAGTCATATTAGACTCAGGATAACGGATATTGACACCCATTTCATAATTCCAAAGATATTCAGGATCGTACATTAAATTTACATCCGATGTGGTCCCCTGCAATCCTGTGCCTAGATTAAAACCACCGGATTTATAACCACGACCAACACTCACATAAACATTGGTATGCTCATTCCATTCATTTAATAAAGAGAACTTACCGCCAAGCATTTGGTCTTCAGGTGAAAATACCTCGCCATAAGTATCATCGTAATTGGCTTGCCAGTCTTCCCAACGCAGACCCAAACTGAGCGTTGTGGTGGGAGAAATTAAATAATCAAAGCTGGCAAAAAAAGCAGTGTTCTCAGAATCGTAATTATTCGTAGAAGCAGAATCCACTACATAAGGAGAACGACCGCTGAAGGGATTGCTGTAGATGCCTAAATCCATTTTATCATTTCGCTCATCCAAGCTGAGATAGTAAAGGCCCAATACCCATTCAAATCGTTTGTCTGAATTAAAATCGGCTGGATTGGATAACCATCTAAATTCTTGATTGAACGATCGCCTTGATCTTTTAGTCTCAGAGAAAAAATCATAAACATAAGGAGCGCTAGACTCTGGATTACTCCAGTCGGCATCGTAACTGACCACAATGTCAGAATGAGTGGTACTACTGAGACTCATAAATCGATAGCCATCTGCCAAATGATTGATTTTTAAACCCAAGGCATTGGTGTCTTGAGAATCCAACCCTGGTTTATCCGACAAGGTGTTCAAACTGCCATCAATAGTCCACATATCGGAACTGGCATCGGCATCCACATTAAGCAAGAGCATATCCACAACTGTCGTGTCATTGGCTTGCCAATTAATCTTTAAACGACCGGTAAGCTCATCCTTGCCAGTGGTATCGTCTCGTTTTAAATACAGATTGTCTCTAAACCCATTGCTTTCATCTTGTCTTAATGAAAAACGGTATTTAACAGCTGGATTGCCTTGCATCGGTCCGCCCACAGCAAAACCAACACTGGCAATCCCATCGGAACCCACATTAAGCTCGGTCAAACCTTCGAAAGTATCGGTGGGTTCTTTGGATCGAATGTAAATCATGCCAGCCAATGCATTGGCTCCCATTCTTGATCCTTGAGGACCGCGATGCACTTCAACTTGCTCCAAATCAAAACCCGTGGCAATGCCACCTTGCCCTGAAAAATCAATGTCATCGATCATAAAACCGACAGAAGAATTAGGCGTGCCCTCATAACCGGAACGCTCGCCTATGCCTCGAATCTGAAAGTATCTTGGTCTGGAATCACTGGCTGAAAAGTTAAGATTGGGAATCAAAAATGAGAGCTGCTCAAAATGCTTCATCGGCTCACCATCCAAGCGATCTTCATCGATCACCAAAATACTGCCATCGCTCTGATTCAATGCGGTATCACGATAACTCGCACGAACCACGATCTCTTCAATGTCATCGGCATGCAAAGGCATGCATAAAAACAACATCACTGCAGTGGTTAAATAATATGAGAATTCAATAGGATTAAAATAGTCTTTAAAAGACTTAGTCATGGTACACCTCCGCCATTTGCATGGAACAGAACCTGTGCAATATTGCACAAAGCCCTTCACCCGTTTTTAATTGTAAAAATAGCATGCTATTCCTCCGCCATAATTAGATGGTTCAGGTTCAAAGGGTCTCTTAATCAAGATCTCAGGCTTTACTGCCACCCCTTGCACGTCCGCGTTATCATAGTATATTCAGGGAATATTTGCTATGGTCTAATTTCAAAGATTATCAAAAAATAACTATGTCTGATCAAACAGAGAACGATTACAAAGCCATCGATGCGGTGGTGAATATTTGGACCGATGAAGCGCTGTCTCATCGACCCGATTGGGGCGATGAATTCTTCGTTGATAAAATGAACGCTCAAAGTGGTTTGATGGCAGGACTTAGCTTGGAACAAATGATTGAAAAAATGGAAGAAGCTGGCATTGAAAAAGCTTTTCTCATTGCTGCTCATTCAGGACGCGTTGGCATGCCCGGTTGTTATCACATGCCCTATGAAGTGGTGGCTCGAGCTTGCGAACAATACCCCGATCGATTCTACGGTCTCGCTGGCATTGATCCCTTCGATGGGATGGATGGGGTTCGAGCCTTTGAAGATGCGGTGACCAATATGGGTTTTATAGGAGCACACCTCTACCCGCATTGGTATGAGTTGGCTCCTGATCATGCTAAGTATTATCCTTTTTATATGAAATGCTGTGAGCTTGACGTTCCCATACAAATGCAAGTGGGACAATCGATGGTTTACTCAAAAGAATATCGCACTCGAAGCGTGGGACAACCGATCACATTGGATACGGTGGCTTGCGATTTTCCTGAATTAAAATTAATTGGCATTCATGTCGGTATTCCTTGGCATGAAGAAATGATCTCCATGGCTTGGAAACATGAGAATATCTACATTGGTAGTGATGCTCACAGACCGAAGTATTGGCCAAAAAGTTTCATTCACTACCTCAATAGTTATGGACAAGACAAAGTCATCTTCGGAACGGATTTCCCTGTCTTGGAATTTAAAAAATCCATCGATGATATTGATGGACTGAACCTCAAACCAGAAGTTAGAAGAAAACTACTCAGAGACAATGTGATTAGAATCTACGGACTCGATATTGACTAACCCGATTGACATCACCACCTTTGAGGTGCAAAAAGATCAGTGGACCAACACCCGAATCAAAACCACAAGTTTTGACGGCAACCTTGAATCTGATCAAGTACTCTTTGCTATTGATCGGTTTGCACTCACTGCTAATAATATTTCTTATTGCCTAGCGGGTGACACCCTTGGATATTGGCAATTTTTTCCAACCACCGATGGATTCGGACGCGTGCCAGCCATGGGTTATGCCAATGTAGCGGCTTCCAGTCATCCAGATATTATGGTTGGAGATCGTTATTGGGGGTTCTACCCAATGTCAAATTATCTAATCGCACAAGCCGGTAATATCACCTCCTCCGGGTTTAGTGATGTGGTGCCTTATCGACAACAATTAGCCCCTATCTATTCACGATTTGACAACATTAAGGCCAACCCGTTATACGAAGAGGCAAGAGAAGACCAAGACTTGTTGCTGCGTGGATTATTTTTAACCTCATGGTTGGTTGATGATTTTATGTTTGATAATGATTATTTTGAAGCCAACGCTTATGTCATTACCTGTGCATCGTCTAAAACCAGTATTGCTTTAGCTTTTACTGTGCAACAACGAGGCGGTAAGAAAACCATTGGCATGACTTCAGAAAAGAATGTGGAATTTTGTCAAAGTCTGGGGTGCTATGATGAAATCATTACTTACGATCAAGCCCAAACGCTCGATAACAATGAACCCATCATGATTGTTGACATGGCTGGGAATTTTTCAGCGATGAAAACATTGCATGAGCATTTTCAAGACAATGTGAAATACTCCTGCAGCGTGGGTGCAACTCATCAGGCCAATCAAAAAGATTTCAATGTAGGTGACATGAATTCTTTTCCTGGTGCCAAACCAACCTTCTTTTTCGCACCAACACAGGCACAAAAAAGAACAGAAGAATGGGGCCCGGGTGAAGTGCAAAAACAAATTGCTCTCAGTTTAAAAAACTTCCAACAGTATAGTGATCAATGGATGAATATTTCTAGAGGTAACGATATAGATGCCATTGAAACAACTTTTCAAAGAGTGGTTAGTGGGAACATAAAACCCAATGAAGGATTAATCTTATCTATGTAATGAGTTACTGGAGCTCTCAGCAGCATCCAACATAGGAATATAATTAGCTATAATTTTTTATGATAAGATCAAAAACAATGAATTCAAGAAAATTAAAAATAAACATAGGAGTAATCCTTTTATTCATTTCTGGCTCAGTCCTTCTAACAAATACAATCGCATCAAATGAAAACAGCTTAGGTGAATTTGAAGATCATCGAATGGACACCTCAACTGCTACCGAAGGTGCAAAACGCAAACCAGTTTCTGTTATTGAATCCAATGAAGTTAATTATGGACAAACAGATGAGCAAATCCATAAGGGTTATATCAGTAACCCTTCGAACAAAGAGGTTAAGTCTGCTCTGATTGTAATACATGAATGGTGGGGACTAAATGATGAAATACATCTAATGACTGATCAGCTGGCTGCACTGGGTTACACCGCTCTTGCAGTCGATCTATACGATGGAAAAACAGCCAATGCTCCTAAAGATGCTTATCAGCTGAGTACCAACCTTTCAAACAATGAGGCGAGAGCTTTAGCTAATCTTCAAGAAGCTTATGATTATCTTAAAAATGAAATCGGTGCTGAGAAAATTGGGATCATTGGTTGGTGTCTTGGTGGAAAATGGTCGCTTAAGGCTTCCCTAATGTTGCCAACTGAAATTGATGCTAGTGTAATTTATTACGGTTCATTGACAGATGATAAAGAAAGATTAGAGACACTGGAGATGCCAATTATTGGTTTTGTTGGAACCAAGGATCGATTGCATAAACAGTTTATTCAGTTTGATGAAGATTTAAAGGGTTTAAATAAAGAAGCCTCCATTCATTTTTATGAAGGGGCTAAACATGCTTTTGCAAATGCTTCTGGAGGTGCTTATGAATCCAATGCAGCTGAAGATTCTTGGAAAAAGACAGTTGATTTTCTCGAAAAATATTTACATTGATTTATGAAGTAAGAAAATGGAAGTGATATTAAATATTGTCTTTTTTTTAGTAGCAATCACGATTGCATCTTTGATAATTGGTTTTTTTGTAACCAAAGGATTAAATAGAAAATCTGAAGATGCTAGAAAAAATGATCAAGAAAGAGAGAAAGATTTAATTGATACAGTTGCCGATAAAGTCAGTGTTAAGTTTGCGGAAATAGCAAGAGAGACTCAAAAAGATATAAGAGAGACTGCTAAAGACCAAAGAGAGATTGAAGACGAAGGTAAAAAGCAACTAAATGATATGGTTGAAAGCTTAACAAAAGCGGTTAATGATGCTTCGGTTAAATGGGATACAGATACCAATGCAATTAAAAATGATTTACAAAATCTAACAACTTCTCATACACAGTGGGCTGAAGCACTCACCAATCCAGGTAAACAAGGAGGTATGGCTGAAGAATCTTTACAGATGTTATTAGAAGCTGCTGGTTTTGAAGATGGCACTCATTTCAAAATGCAGCCACGAGAAGTCAATGAAGATGGGGCAACACTCATTCCAGATTGTTACATCTTTCTACCTGACGATGGAGTTATTATTATTGATTCCAAGGCACCGATGGTTCATTACAAGCGTGCATTTGAAACTGAAGATTTAGAAAAAAAGAAAAAACATCTAAAGGACCATGCAAATTCTTATATTGCATATGCAAAAAGCCTCAAAGAAAAAGACTACACATCTGCTGTTGATAGAAGAACACCGGATCATATCTTTATGTTTGTTCCCAATGCAGCTGTTTATCTAGCTGCTGTTGATTCTATACCTGATCTTGATCAAAGGGTAAGGGCTTTGGGTGTAAGCATATGTCCTCCTCAAATGCTTTATGCATCATTGAAAACTGTTTGGCTTACTTGGAAGGAAAAGAAGGTTAATGAGAATATGAAAGAGGTTCAGGAGCTGGTCTATGAGTTTCAAGAGAGATCAAGAATGTTTTATAGTGTTAAATTTAAAGATTTAGAAAAGAAAATTAAAGACCTGAATAGAAGTTGGAATTCAAGTGTCTCAAGTTACAAATCAAGATTAGGCCCCACTTTAGATAAAATAGAAGAGAAGATTGGCATAAGCAAAGATAAGAAGAGTGAGCCTCCAGAGTTAATAGAAGAAAATATTAAAAACTCAGATGAATAAAATAACTAGACTTAGAGAAAGCTACTCTAGTGAACATAAAAATTGGAAGATTCATTACTCGTTCAATCATGTTCGCCTCCTGTCACCCGATTCATTAAGATAGAAATCTATTTCCTTATCTCTTAAAGAATTACAGTAAGGTTCTAAAGTTCCATGAAGGGAACCATAGAAGTTATAGTCCATTATGTCTTCATTTTTAGTCATAAAATCTAGATAAAGTTCTGCAAAGTCTTTATGGCTTAAACTTGAAATATTGCATCCTGTGAGTTCATAGACACCAGCAAAATCAACCATCTCTTTATCTTGTTTCTCAGTGAAGTATTCAATAAAGGATTGATGGTATTCATTTTGTTCTTGCACCATACCTAAATAGACACCACAGATGAACTTATGTAATTGGATGGATGTTTTGTCTTGGTCTTTATCAGGTTTTAACCAACCAGCACAAGCATAAACAACTTCATGGTTATAAATTAACTCACCTACTTCTTCATCATTTGTTTGTTCATTAGCTGATATGGAAGGTTGCGTTACCATTAAGGGAAGTAACAAAATAGATATGAATAAAAGACAGGATACATAAATGTGGGTCAGTGTGTTTAAAGTTGTTTTTGGCATGGCTTCGCTCTCCTAATTATATATAGACGTATATATTTGATATATATTGTTTTTTTGGATTATTTGGAAATCTGTCTAGAACAAAAAGGCATTTAATCTATTATTTAGAATACTCTTGTTTTGTATAAAAAACAAGTACTTACGTAAGATTGTTAATGTTTTATTTTTTTCCCTTATAAATCAATGATTTATAATTTATAAATCCCTGTTTTTAAGGGCTTTCATCAACAATTTGACTCTCATCAAACGTTTTTCCTAACCTCAATGCGACATAAGACCATACTGATGCTATAAATCCACCGACTATGGCTATGCCACCAAGGCCCAACCCCATGACTTGGGTCAGACCTGTGAATAACCAGGCCCAAAAAATATCACCACCGCGATAAATGACTACATCAATGACACTTTTTGCTTTGAATCGTGACTCACGATCCACCAATGTGAACAGCATTTCACGAGCCGGTTTGGTGATGGAGTATTCTCCCGCTCTTCTGATCACTTGCAAGCCAACCACAGCCCAAAGGATCGGAGATAAAGCAAGTAGGAAAAGGAGTGCTGCTATGATGATAGGCACCAAAGGTAGCGTTACTTTCAAACCAAATCGTGTGGCCAAACGACTGGTTCCAAACCAACCGGTGAGAACAGCCAACACATTGACCGCTAAATCAATACCGGCCCAGATTTGTGTGCGACTGTCTGGGTCAACATCAATGAGAATGTTCTTGATTTCAAAATAAACAAAGGTACTGATTCCACTGTAAATAAAAATGAAAAGCCCAATTCCAAGGAGAATAGGCTTGAGAGCAAACTCTTTAAAGCCAGCCAATATGCCACTGCCAATGGCCTGTTCATTGTATTCCGCTGCATTGCTATTGTTTAAATCCGTCTCTTTAATTTTTTGCAGATACAACGCGATAAAGACAGGGACCAATAGCATCGTTGCCGATATTAAAATCAATCCATCGGAGCCCATTTTATTGACAAGAAAAAAGGAAACCGCTGGGCCAAAAATAGCGCCCAAGCTGCTGCCCGATGCTATAAATCCAAACAGTCGCTTGGCTTGTTGTTGTTTGTAAGTATCGGCCATAAAAGACCAGAACACGGAAATATTAAGAAGACTAAAAACACTCACCCAAACGTAGAATATTTGATTGATTAAATTGTGTTCTTGATAGGCATTGACAAGAAAATAAAGCAAATAAAAGCTTCCTGCAAAAAACGCATAGACTCCAGGCACTAAGTATTTAAATTTAACTTTTGAGCACACAAAACCGTAAATAGAAACCACTAGGAAACTCATTAGAAACGTAACGGTCCAAATGGCACTCAGTTCCACATCCGTCCAGTCACTCGACATGGCATCACGCACAGGTCTGATGATGTAATAGCTGGCAAGAATGGTGAAGATAAAAGAAAAAGATACAAGCACGGCCTTGATTTCATTGGCTTCTATCTTGGTTGCTTTATTAAGCAGTCGTAAAATAAGACCAGAATTCATGAGAGGTTATCCTTATTAATTTTAATGTTGAGCCAATACTTCCAATGCATCCAGTGTACCACTTTTAACAAACTCTAAAAATGCACCGCCGCCTGTTGAGACATAACTAATGGAATCGGTGATGCCATACTTTTCAATCACCGCAACTGTATCGCCTCCGCCCACAATTTTATACCCCTGATTGTCTTTTATGGCCATGGCCACCTGTTGTGTGCCTTGGCTGAATTGTTCGATTTCAAAAACACCCACTGGTCCATTCCATATGATGGTACGCGCTTTGGAGATTAATTCTTTATAAGCATTGGTTGTCTCAGGTCCAATGTCTAATATCAAGTCATCCTCTTCCACTTGATCAATTGATTTATCTATAGCTATCGCCTCACTGGAAAATTCTTTTGCCACCACTACGTCTGTTGGTATTGGCACGTGGACCTGTTTGAGTTGTAATATTCTTTCAGCCGCTTCAACCATGTCAGTTTCCACCACGGAATT
>Ga0206679_10002454_pt1 | contig 14690 bp, 16 predicted proteins | sample M110012015metaG_FD_155464 | JGI IMG/M metagenome (GOLD analysis project Ga0206679, IMG submission 155464) | Ammonia-oxidizing marine archaeal communities from Monterey Bay, California, United States - M1 100m 12015 | ecosystem: Environmental > Aquatic > Marine > Intertidal zone | place: USA... | reverse complement strand
AGTTTCAGACACACCAAAGCAAGAATCAGAAAACTATTACTGCCCTGCATTTCCTTTACACCCAAATGCTTGTAGTACAACAAATGCAAATGGCGATATGTTTATGAATTACATGGACTACACTAATGATGCTTGCATGAACTTATTTACTAACGGACAGAAAGAAAGAATGATTTCTGCAATTAATAATTATCGTCAAAATATGCTTTCTCATACTTTATGTGAAGGAAGTGTTGGTATTGCTGAACACAAAAACAACACTAGAAAACTAATTAAAATTGTTGATGTATTAGGTAGGAATAGTACAGAAAAACAAACGAATTCCCCTCTATTCTATATCTATGATGACGGAAGTGTAGAAAAGAAAATGATTATTGAATAATCTTATTTAAAAAATAAAGAAAAGCCCAGCTATTTAGTTGGGCTTTTTTTATTTACTAAATACACGCCACTCAATATAATCACTACTGACAACAAATGAATTAGGGTTACTTTTTCCCCATCAAAAATTCCCCAGAAAATAGCTACTATAGGAATTAAATAAGTGACTGAAGAAGCAAAAATTGCAGATGACCTACTAATAAGTTGATTAAAAATAACAACTGCCAAAGAGGTTCCAACCACTGCCAAAAGCACAATATATAATAAAGCCTCAAAACCTTTGTTTGTTGAGGTAAGAGAGATGAAATCCGTATTAAAAATATAAATAGCTGAAAACGGACCAATCACCAAAAAAGCCAAGGAAGAAATAGAAAGCGCATCTAAATCCTGCAAATATTTTTTTATCACATTAATACTAATTGCATACATCACTGTAGCCAAAATAACCAAGAACACATAATCATTAATTTCCACACCACCTCCCATTGTAGAGTATGTTAAGAAAACCGCACCAAATAAGCCAATAATAATTCCTGCTATATTCGTTTTTGTTGGCTTAGTTCTGAAAAAATAAACCCCTAACAACAAAGTAAATAAAGGAACTAATGAGTTTAAAATACCAACTAAAGAGCTATCCAATTGGGTCTGTGCTTTTGTAAATAAAAAAGCAGGAATTCCATTCCCAAAAAGCGCCATAACAACAATAGGAATAATATGCTTTTTCTGAACAAGCTTTACTGCTCTTAACAAAAAAGGAGTTAAAGACAGGAACGCAATAAACAGGCGTAAAGCAGCTACCTGAGTATAACTATATACATCCAACCCTCTTTTCATTAAAATGAAAGAACTCCCCCATATAATTGCAAGCAGTATTAAAACTGCATAATTTTTTATTAATTTTTCCATAGGATTTTATTGGCAGCAAATATAGGTTAGTTATTTTTGCCCTAATGAATACACAACAAAAAAGAATTACTACAACTTGGCTTTATTCTGGACTAGTCCTTATTGGACTAATGATTATTATTGGAGGTATCACTCGCTTAACCCACTCAGGACTTTCCATGGTGGAATGGAAATTAATTGGAGGTGCAATCCCACCACTTAACGAGACTCAATGGCAAGAAACATTTGCAAAATATCAGCAGTTTCCTGAATACCAAAAAATAAATACTGGGATGAGTTTACATGAATTCAAATCCATTTTCTTTTGGGAATACCTACACAGATTATTAGGAAGATTAATCGGATTAGTATTTATCTTTCCATTCATAGTATTTTGGACAAAAAAATGGTTTAACCCCAAACAAAAGAATCAATTACTAATCCTGCTAGGACTTGGGGCTTTACAGGGTTTTTTAGGTTGGTTCATGGTCAAAAGTGGGTTAGTTGATGTGCCAGCCGTAAGTCATTATCGCCTAGCAATACACCTAGTAACTGCTTTTGGATTGATGTGCTATATTTATTGGTTAGTATTGATCTTTAATGAGGTAGAAAGAAAACCCAACAAAACTATCAACAAGCTCAGCAAATGGCTCATAGCCACTTTAGTTATTCAGATAATTTATGGTGCTTTTGTAGCAGGGCTAAAAGCAGGATATCTACTACCTCAAGGTGGTGCTTTTTTTGAAAGCGTATTTGGCTATACCATCAGAAAAACAAGTGATTTTAGCTTAATCAACAATGGTATTGATATTCAAGCTTTCCACCGCTTTTTCGCTTGGCTTGTATTTACAATTTCACTCATCACTTATAATAAGACTAAAAAAACAACTTTAAAAAATGCAGGAAATTTAGTATTAGCTTTAGTGATTACTCAAATTATATTGGGGATTTCCACACTATTATTAAGAGTGCAAATTCATACGGCTACAACCCATCAATTTATTGCAATTATACTTTTACTTGCAGTAGTTCGGCTTACTTATCTTTCCAGTGGAAAGTCTCAATTAAGTACTTAATATCGTACTTTAGAAAGAGGTTAATTGGCAGGATAGAATCACTTACTTCAGTATTAAAATAAAGTGCTCCTCTGAAAAAATGATTTACACTATCAGTCAGATAAAACTGGGTAGCTGTTGCTGAAACCCCATCATAATCATACAGCATACCATATACCTTTAAGGAATCATTAACATACTGCTGCTCCCTAATTGCATCAACTATTACATTGTGTTTGTAGGCTAATTTTCTGGATTGCTGGATGTGTGCTTTTAAATTATTTTCTAGAGGTAAATAGGAAATATATAATACTCCATTTTGCTGAGGAAAATCCAAGTCCATCAAACAGCTGTTGTCTTTTTTATTCAAATGACTATATACCGGTACCTCAAAAGAAAAAGGGCAATCAGTATCTAGCTTTTCATATACCTTATCAGGGAAACCTAATTTAATAAATGCTTTTGGCTTTGGCGTATAATCAGCATTACAAGCCATAAGTAAAACAGCAATAAAAAATAAAAACTTAGTTTTCATCAATGGTAACTTTCAATCGTTTAATACGCCTTACATCTGCCGATTCTACAAGTATAGTATAAGGTGTGATTCTACAAACCTCCCCAATCTTAAGAATTCTTCCTTCCAATTCAAGTACCAATCCTGCCAAAGAATCTGACTCTCCTTTTATCTCATCAAAACAATCAATTTCACCCTTTACTATTTTAAGGAAATCATTCAAAGAAATTTTACCTTCAAAAATAAAATTATGTTCATCTAACTTAGAATAGATATTTTCTTCCTCATCAAACTCATCATTTATTTCTCCAACAATTTCTTCTAACACATCTTCCAGAGTTACAATTCCTGAAGTCCCTCCATATTCATCTACCACAATTGCAATATGATTTTTCTTTACTTGAAATTCTTTCAGCAAGTCATTAATCATTTTTGTTTCAGGAACATAATAAGGGGTTCGGCATAAGTTCAGCCAGTCAAAATCATCACCCTCATCCAAAAACGGAATTAAGTCCTTAATATATAGTATTCCTAAAACAGTATCAAACTGCTGCTTATAAACAGGAATACGAGAAAATCCTGAAGAAATAACAAGCCCAAGTACTTCTTTGAATTTTGTTTTATGTTCAATTGCCAATACATCTACTCGTGACTTCATCACTTCCTTTACATCCGTATTCCCAAACTCAACAATCGACCTTAGTATTCTTCTCTCCTCTTCCTTGCTTGCGTGCTCAGTGATATCCAAAGCTTTTGTTATTTCTTCAATAGAAACTTCTGTTTGTTTTTGCGCCAAACGCTTATCAATAAAGTTAGTTGTAGTTACTAGCAAGTAACTTAAAGGATAGAATACTTTCTGCAAAAACAGTAGTGGTTTTGCCATATTAGCCGAAAACTGTTTTGCATTCTGATTGGCATATATTTTTGGAGTAATCTCACCAAAAAGTACTAATAACCCTGTAATAACTACAACTTGGAAAATAAATTCTAATGAGGACCCTTCAGGAAAAGTAATTGCCAATGAAGTAAGGTGGGCCGAAAAAATAACTATCGCTACATTAATAAAATTATTAGCAATTAAAATAGTTGCCAGTAGTTGATTTGGTTTCTTCAGCAGCTTAAGTATAGCACTGCTTTCCTTTTCTTTATCTAAATCATCTAGTTCGCTAGCACTTAATGAAAAATAAGCTACCTCAGCTCCTGAAATAAATGCAGAACAAACAATCAAAACAAAAACAAAAAATAAACTACTAAGTACTTCTGCATTAAAAAAATGCAATTCTACTCCACTAAAGATTGATAAAATTATCGGGATGGGATCCTCTTCCAAGTTATAAATTATTTAATTAAAAGGGTAAATCATCTGCTTTATCAGCAGTAGAATCAGGAGTTGGAACTGATGATGGAGCAGAACTTTCTGAAGATGGTTTACCACCAAGCATAGTCATATTGTCTGCTAATATTTCAGTATTATATCTAGTATTCCCTTCTTTATCCTCCCACTTTCTAGTCTTTATCTTTCCTTCAATATAAACACTAGCTCCTTTTTTAAGGTATTTTTCAGCTACTTCAGCCAGACCCCTCCATACCACAATATTGTGCCATTCCGTTTGACTCACTCGCTCGCCTGCTTTATTCTTATAATTTTCAGTTGTAGCTAGGGAAAAGTTTGCCACAGCAACACCATTATCCAAATGCCTTACTTCAGGATCCTTTCCTAAATTACCTACTAATATCACCTTATTTACTCCAGCCATAACTACAATTATTTAAATTAGAATTTCAACAAATATATAAAATCTAAACTAATTCTATCGTCTCAAAATACTTTTCTGTTAAGCGAGAAACTGGATAATTCAACAAATCTTTTTCAGCAATAAAGTCAAAATTCTTCAATTGAACATCTTTAGTTTTTAGTTGCCAAAATTGAGCATGTATTTTTTGATGCGAAAGAATATGAATAAATTCACTGGATACTGATTGAACATTTAAAGTAGAAGATGTGAAAAACTGTATCCATTCATCAGACTTAATAACTTGCTTTTCAGTCATTTTTTTTGGAAACTCTAAAAAAGGAAATTCATATAATCCATTCCAAATCCCCTTCTTTCGCTTTCCTAAATAAACCTTACCCTCTTGCTCGATCATTAAAAAATGTAAAAATCTTTTTTTGACTTTAATCTTTTTTGATTTCACAGGCAATTCCGCAATTGTGTTGGTCGCATAAGCAACACAAAAATTTTGCATAGGACAAATACTGCAATCAGGAGATTTTGGTTTACACTGCATGGCCCCAAATTCCATTATAGCCTGATTATAAATAGCAGCCTTATTAATAATAAGCAGCCCTTGTGCTAATTTCTGAAACTCCTTTTTACCAGTACTTGTATCAAAAGGAGTATTCACGCCAAACACCCTACTTAGCACACGAATAACATTTCCGTCAACCACCGCATAGGGCATGTCAAAAGCAAAAGAGGTAATAGCGGCTGCAGTATACACGCCCACTCCTTTTAATTGCAAAACCTTTTTATGGTCCTCTGGGAACTCTCCGCCATAATTACTAGCGATATCTTTGGCTGTAAAATGTAAATTTCTAGCTCGAGAATAATAACCCAGCCCCTGCCACATTTTTAATACTTTATCCTCAGGCGCATTTGCCAAATCTTCAACCCTTGGAAAAGCCTTTACAAAAGCCAAATAATAAGGCATTCCCTGCGCCACTCTTGTTTGTTGTAAAATAATTTCTGAAAGCCAAATATAATAGGCATTGACAGTGTTACGCCAAGGCAAATCCCTTTTGTTGTCCGGATACCAACTCACTAACTTATTTGAAAAATTCATAACTCTTTGAAAAATAAAACAATAAACTCATAAAAAAAGATAAACTCATAATTGCTAAGCTATTTTTTTTAATATATTTGCACGCTCAAAATTAGTCAAGAATTTAATATAGAATAGAATAAAAGATGACAAAAGCAGAACTTGTTAGTAAAATTTCAGAAAAAACAGGAGTAGAAAAATTAACTACCTTAGCAATTATTGAGTCAATGATGAATGAAATCAAGGATTCAATCTCAGCTAATGAAGCTGTATTCTTAAGAGGTTTCGGAACATTCAAACCTAAGAAAAGAGCTGAAAAAACAGGTAGAAATATCAAAAAGAACACAACTATTATCATCCCAGCACACCACATTCCAGCATTTAAGCCTGCAAAAGTGTTTGTTGAGGAAGTAAAGAATAACTTAAAATAAGCTTATTAAATAGCTAACAAAATAAATTATGTCAGGAGCAAAGAAAAAGAAAAGATTAAAAATCGCTACTCACAAACGTAAGAAGCGTTCAAGAAAAAATAGACATAAGACTAAATAGATTTTAGTTTTACGCTAGTTTCTTAAACGATACGCCATGAAATACGATCTTATTATCGACTCAAGGCCTTCTGAAGTGGTGATTGCGCTTTTGCGTGATGGACTTCTAATAGAACTTCACAAAGAAAAGCACGACAACAATTTTTCAGTAGGTGATATTTACCTAGGAAAAGTCCGAAAGACAGTTCCTGGGTTAAATGCGTCATTCGTAAATGTAGGGTACGAGAAAGACGGATTTTTACATTACCTTGATTTAGGTCCTCAATTCAATTTTTTCAAAAGCTTTACCAGAAAGGCTATTGATAAAAAACTAAACACGGCATCCTTAAAAAACTTTAAGAAAGAGAAAACTCTTGAAAAAGATGGCAAGATCAATGAGGCTTTAAAAGGTGGAGATTTAATCCTTACTCAAATATCAAAAGAACCAATATCAACTAAAGGACCAAGACTAACAACTGAAATTTCTCTTGCAGGAAGATACATGGTATTAATGCCTTTTTCTGACAAAGTTTCTATTTCGCAAAAAATTGAGGATCCTGAAGAAAAAGCAAGATTAAAAAAATTAATCAGAAGCATAAAGCCGCACGGATTTGGAGTAATTATCCGCACAGTTGCTAGTGGAAAGAAGGTTGCTGAACTAGATAGAGATTTAAAAAATCTGTACAAAAAATGGCAAATCATAAGTAAGAAACTAAAAGATGCTGAGCCTAATACAAAGATATTAGGAGAGCTTAACCGTTCTGCAGCTATCTTAAGAGATTTATTAAGTTCAAAATTCAATAATATTCATGTAAATAATCCTGAGGTTCAGGAGGAATTAAAAGAATATCTTGCACGCATTTCGCCAGACCAAGAAAAGATAGTTAAATTGCACAAAAAAGACACTCCTATCTTTCAGGAATTTAATGTTACCAAACAAATAAAAGGTGCATTTGGAAAAAATGTAACTATGAAAAAAGGAGTTTATCTCGTAATTGAACATACTGAAGCTCTACATGTAATTGATGTAAATAGTGGTAAAAAAGTAGATTCTAAAAAAGGTCAAGAAGCAAATGCTTTAGCGGTTAACCTAGAAGCCGCACATGAAGTAGCAAGACAATTACGCCTTAGAGATATGGGTGGTATTATTGTTGTTGATTTTATTGATATGAAGCAAGAGAAGAACAGAAAACTCCTGACAGAAACAATGAAAGAAGCAATGAGTACGGATAAAGCAAAACACCATGTTCTGCCCCCTACTCGCTTTGGTTTAATACAAATAACAAGACAAAGAGTTCGCCCAGAAATGACTATTGATACGCAAGAAAACTGCCCAATGTGCTCAGGGAATGGGAAGATAGATTCTAGCTTATTGTTAATTGACCAAATTGAAACTAAACTACAAAACCTTACAGAAACTAGCAAGGGAGATATTCATATTTCAACACATCCTTTTGTAGCCAGTTATATCAACAAAAAAGAAGGTTGGTTCTCATCAGCAATTAGCAAGCAATGGTCAACTAAATTTGGAAGGAAAATAATAATTACTGCTGACGAACGCCTACACCTACTACAATATACTGTAGTAAAATAAATTAATTTTTTTCAGCCGATATAATTCGCTTATACCATATAACCAAAGGGATTAGCGTTAAGAACATCAGCCCTACACCTATAAAATAACCACACCTAATATTGTCATCAATATTAAAAAATGGCAATGCAAAAGCACCTATCATTAGCATTCTTACAATTATGTTTAAAGAGCTGAAAACAGAATTAACACGCCCAATTAGATTATTCGGAACATGGTTAAAAATATAAGTCGTTCGTAGGATTCTAACGCCAGCATTAGCAATTCCAAGAATAAGATTTCCTGCAAAAAACACCCAAAGCAACTTATATACCGCCATTCCATAAAAAGCAAAGGACACAACCACCAATAAGATAATAATAGAAGCTACAGTATTTATTTTCCTAAATACTCTAAGGATTAAAACTCCTGAACAAATTGCCCCCATTGAATAATAGATTTCAGCAGAAGCATAAACATTACCATCCATCTGCAAAAATTTATGCACATAAGAAGGAAGGATAACATGAACCTCCACCAAAGTAAAAGCAAAAAGCATATAAGAAAGAAAACCAAAAACAAAAATTATTGGATTATCTTTTAAGTATTGAATCCCTCCTTGTAACCGAGAAAATAAATTTCCTTTATGAATTTGTTCCTTTACGATAGGCTTGTATTTCATCAACAAGAAAATAAAGATTACAGCTACATAAGTTAATGCGTCCATTAAAAATACCTCATATATTTCCCAAGCCTTAATATCCAATGGCAAGTGAATACTAAACCCTGCAATTTCCAACACATTATTCTGTGTACCAGTTAACAATAATGCTGCAAAAGCCCCTGCCAATACTGAAGTAGTTTGCCCCTGGACTTCTATATAAGAATTCAATTTTCCATAATTTTTGGGTTCAGTAATTTCCTGTCCAAAAGCATACAGATTAGGATAGTGCACATTGTAGTTAAAAATGGTAATACCGAAAACTAAGAGGACTAAAAAATCGGTCAAATAAGTCATCTGAAAACCATACAAAGCGATAGTTCCAATAGACACTCCACACACAATATTAATAATAATAAAGAGTTTTTTTCTAGAGTGACGATCAATTAATGTTCCCGCATACAAGCCCCAAAATAAAGTAAGAAATGTAATCAAGATATAAGCAGACGCAAACAGTTCAGGACGCTCAACAATTTTAACAAAATACCAAGGAATAGCCACCATGCTAATTCCTTGCGCTAAACCAGAAATAATATTCGCTAAAAATAAAAGAGTAATTGCCTGTTTGTTTTGCATGGCGACAAAAGTAATATTTATAATCAGATTTAGTACTTTTGAAAAATGCACAATAAAAGAGTTTATGATGTAAGTATTGCGATTGAACGCATCAAAAATTATTGTGCTTTGCAAGATAGGTGCCAATGGGATGTACTCGAAAAGATGAGAGAATGGGGCTTACAACAAGCCACAAAAGACCATATACTAGAAATACTTATTAATGAGAAATTTGTAGATGAAGAGCGCTTTTCAGTTTCCTTTTGTAGGGGAAAATTCAGAATAAAAAACTGGGGAAAGCGCAAAATAAGCAATAAACTAAAATGCAAACAAATTTCAACCATTTGTATAAATATTGGATTACAAGAAATTGATGATAATGACTACAATCAAGTTTTGGAAAAATTGTTCCACCAGAAGAATGCTACACTAAAAGATAAAAATCATTTTACCCGAAAAACAAAAATTGCTAACTTTTTGATACAAAGAGGATTTGAAAGTAATTTGGTATGGGATAAAATAAGAGAATTAAGCGATAAATAATTACTTTTGACCAATGGTAAGCCAAGAACAAATAAAAGCACTCACTTCACGAAAAGACGAACTCTATAAGTTTATAGGAGTACAGGAGAAGCAAGAACAAGCAGATGCTTTTGAGAATGAAACCCAGCAAAATGGCTTTTGGGATAACCCTAAAGAAGCACAGCTTCTTTTAAAAAAACTAAGTACACTAAAAAGTTGGTTAAATTCCTATAATGCTGTCGTTAATAATATTGATGAATTATCTGTTTTATTAGAACTTGAAGCAAGTGAAGAAGAACTTGACATTCAACTTAAGGAAACTAAAAAGTCAGTTGAGGAATTAGAGTTCAAAAATATGTTGAGTGCTGAAGAGGATAGCCTGTCAGCAATAATGACGATAAACCCAGGGGCTGGAGGTACTGAAGGACAAGATTGGGCTGAAATGCTTATGCGCATGTACTTAATGTGGGGCGAAAAAAACAAGTACAAAGTAAAAACACTCGATATACAAAAAGCTGAACCCGTAGGCATAAAATCAGTTACTATTGAAATAGAAGGTGAGTTTGCTTTTGGACATTTGAAAGGAGAAAATGGTGTACACAGATTAGTCAGAATTTCACCATTCGATTCTAATGCAAAACGACACACTACCTTTGCATCCGTTTTTATATATCCGCTTGCTGACGATAGTATTGAAATAGTAATTGATCCTTCAGATATTAGTTGGGATACCTTTAGGGCAAGTGGTGCTGGAGGACAAGGAGTGAATAAAACTGAATCGGCAGTAAGATTAAAACACAGCCCAACAGGAATTACAATTGAAAATTCTGAATCCCGGTCACAATTAGAGAATAAGGCCAAAGCAATACAATTACTAAAATCTCAACTTTATGAGTTAGAGATAAGAAAGAAACAGGAAGAAAGAAACAAATTAGAAGGGTCGAAAAAGAAAATTGAGTGGGGTTCTCAAATCAGAAGTTATGTTTTACATCCTTATAAAATGGTGAAAGATTTGAGAACTAATTTTGAATCCTCCAACCCAGATAAAGTATTAGATGGAGATTTGAATGGCTTTATAAAATCGTACTTAATGGAATTCGGACAAAAATAAAACATGAAAATATACCACAACCCTAAGTGCAGTAAAAGCAGACAAACACTTGCAATAATTGAAGGGGAAACTTCAGCATTCGAAATTATTGAATACTTGAAAAATCCGCTTTCAGAAGAGGAAATAATAGTACTTTTATCAAAATTAAATATAAAACCAGTTGAGCTTGTAAGGACACAAGAAACAATTTGGAAAGAAAATTACAAAGGAAAAGAATTAACGGAAACTGAAATAATAAATGCTATGGTTGAAAACCCTAAACTTATTGAACGCCCAATTGTTGTAAAAAACAATAAAGCAATAATAGGAAGGCCACCAGAAAATGTATTAAGCTTGTTTGCTTAAGCAGGAATTTGATCTTCTTCTAATTTACCCTCTTTGGCCCAAACAAAAATAAAGTAAGGAATAACACTAGCAAGGAAGATAATACACCAAAATGCCATTAGGAAAACAAAAACAAATATTAAAAAGCCTAGAAATTTCATAAATCATTAATTTTGCACAAAGAAACAACAACAAATAAAACTATCAAAACATTTTAAGATGAAATATAGAATAGAAAAAGACACAATGGGAGAGGTTCAAATTCCTGCAGACAAATACTGGGGAGCCCAAACTGAAAGAAGTAGAAACAACTTTAAAATTGGAGCAGCAGCAAGCATGCCTTTAGAAATTGTATATGGCTTTGCTTACCTTAAAAAAGCAGCAGCATATACCAATTGTGAGTTAGGTGTTCTTTCTGAAGAAAAAAGAGATTTAATCTCGAAAGTATGTGATGAAATACTGGAAGGAAAACATGACGATCAGTTTCCTTTAATTATTTGGCAAACAGGAAGTGGCACACAAAGCAATATGAATACCAATGAGGTGATTGCCAATCGTGCACACGTTATAAATGGTGGTACTTTAGAGGATGAAACAAAAGTCATCCATCCCAATGATGATGTAAATAAATCGCAAAGCTCAAATGATACTTTCCCAACAGGAATGCATATTGCCGCTTATAAAACAGTTATAGAAAATACAATTCCAGGCATAGAGCAATTGCGTGATACTTTAGAAGCAAAATCAGTTGCTTTTAATAAAGTGGTAAAAATTGGGCGTACGCATCTTATGGACGCTACTCCGCTTACTTTAGGACAAGAATTTTCTGGCTATGTTTCACAATTGAACCATGGATTAAGAGCATTGGATAATACTTTAGACCACTTATCAGAACTGGCATTAGGAGGAACAGCTGTTGGCACAGGAATTAATACTCCTGCCGGATATTCCGAACTAGTAGCGCAATATATAGCTGATTTCACAGAATTACCTTTTGTAACTGCTGATAATAAATTTGAAGCTTTGGCCGCTCATGATGCAATAGTAGAAAGCCATGGTGCCCTTAAGCAATTAGCAGTTTCTTTAAATAAAATAGCCAATGACATAAGAATGTTGGCCTCAGGACCGAGAAGCGGAATTGGAGAGATTATCATCCCATCCAATGAGCCAGGTTCATCTATCATGCCAGGAAAGGTAAACCCTACACAATGTGAAGCAATTACTATGGTTTGTTCACAAGTAATGGGGAATGATGTAGCTATCACAGTTGGTGGAATGCAAGGACATTATGAATTAAATGTTTTCAAACCTGTTATGGCTGCTAACTTTTTACAATCCGCTCGATTAATTGGAGATGCTTGTGTTTCTTTTGATGAAAATTGTGCAATTGGAATAGAAGCAAATTACGAGAACCTGAAAAAGAATTTAGATAACTCCTTAATGTTGGTTACCGCATTGAACACTAAGATTGGTTACGAAAAATCGGCTAAGATTGCAAAGACCGCTCACCAAAACGGAACTACCTTAAAAGAAGAAGCTGTTAATTTGGGCTACTTAACTGCTGAAGAATTTGACGCTTGGGTGCGCCCAGAAGATATGTGTGGAGGATTATAAACCATACAATAGATATTAAGAAAAGCCGAGCAATGCTCGGTTTTTTATTCTTTAATAATGTGTTAAACTAAACTTTTATAAGTTTTACATCCGCAACAAATTGTTTTATTTGTTGTTCATCTTCTTTTTTACAAACAAGGAGTGTCCCTTCACTTTCCACAACAATATAACCACTTAACCCTTGGAGAACTACTAATTTATCCTTTGGCACATTCACAATATTGTCTGACGAGTTGTATAACATCACTTTATTTCCTTGAATAGCATTTTGATGCTCATCCAATTCCAAATGCGTGTATAAAGAACCCCAAGTGCCTAAATCGCTCCAACCAAAGTCAGCAGGATACACATACACTTTATCCGATTTTTCCATAACCCCATAATCTATAGAGATATTTTTACAACCAGGGAAAACTCGGTCAATATACTCCTCTTCTTCTTTAGTGTTATAGAATGATTTTCCTTCTTCAAAAACAGCATACATATCATGTAAATGTTTACGATACGCCAGAGTAATTGACTTAGCACTCCACACAAACATCCCTGAATTCCAAAGAAAATCCCCACTATCAATAAAGTTAAGTGCCAATTCCTGATTTGGTTTTTCTGTGAACGTTTTTACCTTTTTTACCTTTTTATTTTTTGCTAACCCCTGATCAGTAAACTGAATATAGCCATAGCCAGTATCTGGTCGACTAGGTGTAATTCCAATAGTTAACAACACATCATTAGTAGCACTAACCTCCAAACAATCGTTCATCACGCGCACAAACTCATCCTCCTTAGTAATGATGTGATCAGAAGCGGCAATAATCATATTTGCATCAGGATTTTCACTTTGTATTTTAAATGCGGCATACGCTACACAAGCTGCAGTATTACGCATTGCAGGCTCACAGAGAATATTTTCTTCTACAACATCAGCAAGTTGTTCCAAACATAAATTCTTGTAATTTTTATTCGTAACAATAAGGATGTTTTCAGCAGGACATATTTTTTGCAATCGCCTAAATGTTTGCTGAATAAGGGTTTCTCCTGTCCCTAATATATCAAGGAATTGCTTAGGTAAACTAGCCTTACTCATTGGCCAAAAACGAGAACCTATCCCGCCAGCCATAATTACTGCATAATTGTTTTTATTCATATTATTTGCTAAAATATTATTTGCTAAAATACAACAAAAAACTATCCATTTTATTGCATCTTACTTACTTCTGCTAAAGGATGGAACAAATACACCTTATTACTGGAGCATTCTACACACCTGTAGCGTTTTCTTAATTTTTTTCCCTTTAGAAATTCTTTCCCATTGGAGATGCTAAACTTATCCCCTTCCAAAATATCAGTAATAGTTAGCCCTTTTTGTTTATCATAATTTCTTAATATAGCCGAAAGCCTGACATCCGTTAAAGTAGATGCCTTAGGATTTAATAAATGTAAACTCAATACTTTGGCAATATCATCAGGGAAAATCGGAAGGAAATTCAACAACATGGCTTTAAAGGTTGTTTTCCATTCCTGACCATGTGGCAATACTTTGTTTTTATACTTAGCATACACAAAAGCATGAGCCAATTCATGAGTCAATGTAATCAGGAAGGAATAAGGATTTAAGTTATTATTAACGCTTATCAGAAGTTTACTTTGCTGTACTTTAAAATCTCCTAGCTTTGTTTTCCTAGGGTTAGAAATTGTTAATTCAACACCCAATTCATCTAACCAGCTTTGCAAAGTCAGCCTACTTTCTTTAGGCACAAATGAGTAAAAGGAATGCATTAACTCAGTAACTGATAAGCAATAAAACTAGACACATAAGCCAACACTCCCATGTACAAGAACTGAATAGCAGGCCATTTCCAATGTTTTGTTTCTCGGTAAACAATTGCCAATGTACTCATGCACTGCATGGCAAAAGCATAGAACAACATCAAAGAAATTCCAACTGCTGGGGTGAAAAATGCTTCTCCAGTTTCTTGGTTTTTTACATTTTTCAAGCGTTCCTGTATGGATTGTATATTATCGTCACCCACACTATATATAGTTGACATAGTTCCCACAAACACCTCACGAGCAGCAAAGGATGTG
>Ga0206679_10002448_pt1 | contig 14709 bp, 14 predicted proteins | sample M110012015metaG_FD_155464 | JGI IMG/M metagenome (GOLD analysis project Ga0206679, IMG submission 155464) | Ammonia-oxidizing marine archaeal communities from Monterey Bay, California, United States - M1 100m 12015 | ecosystem: Environmental > Aquatic > Marine > Intertidal zone | place: USA... | reverse complement strand
TGTGGAGCTGGCGGGAATCGAACCCGCGACCCCCTGCTTGCAAAGCAGGTGCTCTAGCCAACTGAGCTACAGCCCCAGAGGTATCTAGCGTAGAGCCGACTTTTCAATATCCCTAGCTAAAGATGGAATTAAGAAGCCATTGGGCGGCCGAAAGGTAATTCGGATTGCCAATTTGAAAGAAAAACTTCAGCGCGTTCGCAAGCTCCAATTAAAGGGCCGTCAGCATGGTTAATAACTTCCTCAACGATCGAAGATAATGTTTCTGAAATTTGATTTCTGTTATTTATTAGTGGGCCTGCTGTTGTAATAAAATCAGGTAAGGCAATTATGTTTTTGCGTTTACATACCGCAACAGCACGAGTGGTTATTGGAAGAGCTGCAGTAGGAACAATTACTGAAAAAGAAAGCGTTTCTGCAGTCTCATGATCTATCGCACCAATTTTTGATCCACAAAAAAGAATGTCTGCTTTTTCAGTCATTGGATTTTCTGAATTGATGATTTCAATTCCTTTATCAGTAAGTTCTGTCTCTAAAATAGAACTTAAAATTTTGTCATCAATAACAGCTGTATTTGCACCTGGTTTAGCTGATAAAGCGCTTATTACAGTTCCTATGGCTAAAAGTTGCAATTTTTCTTCAGGTTTATCTTCGGTAGTGTCTTCAGGTTTCACGCCAAGGCCAGCAGTGAAAGTAAATTCGTTTTCCCATTCGCTAATTTCTTCGAAAAATGTTTTTATTGCTTTATTTTGTTCTTCTGGTGTAGTGCTTATTCCTGCTGAAATACCTGTTTCTTTTAAATTCAGGGAAGCAAGTCCATAGGTCATTGATCTTGCTAAATCTTTTGCTCCTCCTTGAAGAATTTTTTTTGAAGCTCTTAAAATTCCTCGTCCAGGTACATCCTCTAGGTCGACTGCAACAAAAGCATTAATTGATTCAAGTTTTTTAATTTTCATTTCAATCTTTCATTTCAATCTTCGTTCAAAACTTCGATAATTTTTTCAACTTGCATTTGAGTGGAAGTTAATCGTTTTTGGCATTGTTGCAAGAGTTCATTTGCCCGCTCAACCTTTTTTGCAAGCTCATCAATATCCACTTGATCAGATTCAAGATCATTGAGAATCTCTTGGAGTTCTTCCAAAGCTAGTGAATAATTAAATTCATTACCTTCGTCAGTTTTGCTTGTTTCTTTTGTCATTTGACTACCTCATTGATAGTGCTTTTAACAGTACCGTTTTCGAAAATTGTTTCGATCTCGTCTCCATTAAAAAGATTTTTAGTTGATGAAATAATCTCACCGTTTTGTGTACGCGTTATTGACCATCCTCTAGCAAGAAGCCTTTTGGGGTCTAAGGCTCTTATTTGATCTTCAAATCCATGGAGTTTGTTCTCATTTCGTTTTATGATGCTCGAGGTAATTAGTGCAATACGTTCTTTTATGCCTTTTAAGTTTTCATTGGAATTAAATAAAGAAGCTTTTGCGATAGTTACAGTCCTTGAATACAGATTTACATGGTTCGATTGGGCTAGAGATATCTTGTTGTGCGAAAGGTTGATGATATTAGTTTTAATGCCAAGTATTTTTTCTATGAACTCATCAACAGTTTTCACTAAACCGATGGCACATGCTGTAGGAGTTTTATAAGAAGTGTGTGCAACAATATCTGCAACACTTCGATCTATTTCATGTCCGATTCCAGTAAAAATTGGAATTGAAGAATTAGCTATTGCTCTCGCGAGGCTTTCTGAGTCAAATGATAGAAGGTCGCTAGTGGAACCTCCTCCTCTAATTATTGCTATTACATCCGGCTGATACGAGGTAACTATTTGTAAACCTTCTTCAATATCAAAAGCTGAACCCTCTCCTTGCATTCTTGTATCTCTTGCAAAAACATTAAAAGAAAAATTGCTATTAAGTAGCTCATCGCAAAAATCAGCATATGCAGCAGAACCAACGCTTGTTATTAGAGCAACATTTAAAGAAGGGCTTGGAATTACATGTAGCTTATTTTTTTCTGTCAGACCTTCTATCTTTAAGATTTGGAGTAGTTTTTCTTTTTCTTGAGCTAGATGCCCGAAAGTGTATTGAGGATCAACGTCGCGCATGATTAGTTGTAATCGTCCTCCTGGCGGCCAAAAGTCTAGATGAGCAAGAATTTTTACGTTTATATCATTAGCAAGAATTAAGTCGCTTTTGTTTTGGAGAGTTCTATCAATTTCTGAACGTTGAGAATTCCATAAAGCGACATTGAATTTTCCCATTGGTTGTGAACCTTGGTCAGATACTGGATCTATTAGATCAAAATATGCATGTCCAGATTTTGGAACGATTCTGAAGTTAGATATTTGCCCTTCAATCCAAAAATCTTGTGGGAAAAGATTGTTGAGTCCATCTTTTAGGAAGTTACCAAGTTGTAAAACACTGAAGGATGGTATCTCATGACCAGATGACATGAAATCACACTACAGAGTTAAGGGTTTTTATGAAAGTGAAAGATTTGTTTAGTTATAGGATTGTTAGTTCTATAAGCGTTTTGGATTTGGCATTTTGCTCTCGTGAGCGCGAATCTTATGTTGTTAATTTCTAAATTATTTGTGTCACTTTCCTAGTTATTTGGTGGTGACAAGGAGGGGAATATTGTGAATCGTAAGATTCTTGCTGTGCTTGGTGCTTGTTTGGCGTTTGTGCTTGTGAGCTCAAGTTGCGGTAGTGATAGCGGAGGAGATCCAGAAGCTTCGGCTGGTTTTGATGGAACAACAATCAAAGTAGGAATCATAAATGATTTCAGTGGTCCTGCTGCCATCATTGGTCTCCCATTACAGGCAGGTGTTGCAACTTATTATGAGTGGATTAATGACCAAGGTGGTATCGGTGGTAAATATCCTGTCGAACTTGTAGAAGCTGATAGTACTTACAATCCAAGTGTTGCTGTCCAGAGTTATAGCGACATGAAGGATGACATAGCGATAGTGGGTAACCTTTTCGGAACGCCCGTTGTAACCGCACTTCTTGAATCATTAAAGGAAGATGATCTAATGGCAGTTCCTGCATCATTAGATTCTGCGTGGGTTCGCGAATCCAATTTGATTCCTTGGGGAGCCCCATATCAAATCCAAGTAATCAATGGAATTGACTGGTGGTTGAATGAAGGTGGAGGTTCCACAGATCAGGTTTACTGTAGTTTGATTCAGGATGACCCATATGGAGAAGCCGGTCAGGCTGGACTTGATTGGATTGCTCCAAAGGTAGGGATCACAATTGCAGAAACTGCCAGATATGTTTCTGGAGACACCGATTTCAGTGCTCAGGTTGGACAATTACAGGGAGCAGGATGTGAAGTGGTTTGGCTCACAGCTCTTCCTAGTGCAGTCGGGCCAATAGGAGGTGCTGCTGCCGGTGCAGGTTATGCACCGACATGGATAGGCCAATCTCCGGTGTGGATTAACGCTTTTGCTGCTTCAGCTCTAGCTCCATATCTTCAAGCAAATCTCATTATTGTAAGCGAAGGAAGCACATGGGGAGATCCAAGTATGTCTGGTGCAGTTGCAATGATGGAAAGAATGGCTACTTACGCACCAGATCAAGAACCTGATTATTACTTTGCAGCTGGATATGTAATGGCGATGGCAAGTGCAGGAGTACTTGAACAAGCTGTTGCTAATGGTGATTTGTCACGTGAAGGAATACTTCAAGCATCGACTGAGGCGAGTATTGATTTTGAAGGTTTGTCAGGTGACTATCAGTACGGGAAGGTTAATGAGAGACAACCTTCAATATCAAATACGATTTTCCGAGTGAATCCGGAAGTTCCAAATGGTGTTGAAGCTGCAGTGGTCGGATACGAGAGCGAATACGCTTCCGATTACGACTTCTAATTGAATTGGTAACAAATTTAGGGCCCATGGGTTTAACCCATGGGCCCTAAACTTTTAGTTGGTTAACATGAGCCCAATAGAATCTAAAATTCTAGAAAATAGAGATTCTCTAATACTTTCAGTTGAGAACCTTGAAGTCGTTTACAACGAAGTAATACTCGTCCTTCGTGGTATTTCATTAAACGTTTCAGAAGGAGAAATTGTTGCTCTTTTGGGTGCCAATGGAGCTGGAAAAACAACTTTATTGAGATCAATAACTGGGTTATTGGATATACACAGAGGTCGTATAACAAAAGGTTCTGTTTCTTTTCTTGGTAAAAAAACAAACAGATACGATCCTTCAAAATTGGTGCGTGCGGGTTTATCGCAAGTCATGGAAGGGCGGAGAATTTTTGCAGAATTAACGGTTGAGGAAAACCTTCGAGCAGGCGCGTATACAGTAACTTCACGTCATAAAATCTCAGAAGCACACGACCGTGTTGTAGGCCTTTTCCCGGTTTTGGCTTCTCGTTCCCATTCGATTGCGGGCTACCTATCAGGTGGAGAACAACAAATGTTAGCTATAGGTAGAGCACTTATGACTGCGCCCAGATTGTTAGTACTTGATGAACCATCTCTAGGTCTGGCACCGTTGCTTGTTCAACAGATGAGAGACATTATTAAAACCGTAAATAAACAAGGAACAAGTGTTTTGTTGGTAGAACAAAATGCGACAATGGCGCTTTCAATTGCTAACCGGGGATATGTGCTTGAAAACGGGAGAATTGTTCGTGATGGATCGAGTGAAGAGTTATTGCAGGATGTTGATATTAAAGAGTTTTACCTAGGTGTCGGTGAAGCAGGACGGCGTTCTTTTAGAGATGTAAAAACCTATCGTCGTAGAAAAAGATGGAGCGCCTGATGAACTCCACGACGATACTTGACATCAGTCATGTAACACTTCGTTTTGGAGGAGTAACCGCTCTCGAAGACGTTAGTTTCACCGTTCAATCAGGTGACCTTTTTGCGATAATCGGTCCAAATGGTGCTGGGAAAACATCAATTTTTAATTGTATAAACGGTGTATACAAGCCACAGAAAGGGTCGATTCTTTTTGAAGGTAGGGAATTGGTAGGTGAGAGCCCCGTAAATGTGGCACGTCAAGGTGTAGGTAGAACTTTTCAAAATCTTGGATTGTTCATGAATTTGAACCTTATAGATAATTTATTGCTTGGTCGTCATCTCCAGATGAAGACAGGATTTTTTTCAGGTGCTCTTTGGTGGGGTCGCGCTAAAAATGAAGAAATTATAAATCGCCAAAAGATTGAAGCAATTATTGATTTGCTAGAGCTTCAACCCCATCGTTATCAGTCAGTAGGTTTACTTCCTTATGGAATTCAAAAACGTGTGGAATTAGGACGAGCCCTTGCGATGGAACCACGGATACTTCTGTTAGACGAACCTGTTGCTGGGATGAATCTTGAGGAAACTGAAGACATGGCTAGGTACATTCTTGAAATTAACAATGAATTGGGAGTTTCCATTTTGCTTGTTGAGCATGACATGGCAATGGTGATGGATATAGCTGATTGTGTAATGGCACTTGATTTTGGACAAACAATTGCGACAGGACCTCCGAAAGATATACAAAACAATCCACGTGTTATCGCTGCTTATTTAGGAGAAGCGTCATGACGTCTCAAATTGTTGATGAAGTTGTTGTAGCAGAAAATGAATTGATTAACCTGCCATCCAAACTTCTTGAACATGCACAGACACGTCCCAAAGATGTGGCTATGCGTCACAAGAAGTTCGGCATTTGGCGAGAATTCACATGGGAAGAATATTTGAGCAAAGTTCGATCTATTGCATTTGGCTTTTATGAGCTTGGAGTTCGAGAAGGTGACAAAGTTGCAATCCATTCAGAAAACAGACCCGAATGGGTTTTTGCCGATTTAGGAGCTCAAACAATCGGGTCAGTTTCAGTTGGAATTTATCCAACGAGTCCGGCAGCAGAAGTCGAATATCTTCTGAGTCATTCTGAGGCCAGTGTCCTAGTTGTTGAAGACGAGGAGCAACTTGATAAAGCATTAGAAGCATGGGATCGATTAGAAAAGTTGCAGAAAATAATTGTCATTGATCCACGAGGTGTAAAGGAGTTGGATGATCCAAGGATTGTTACGTTTCAGGAGCTACTTGATTTAGGTGATTCTGTTGTTGGAGAAAGTTTTGAGGAAATGATTAAAACTATCTCGTCTTCTGAAACAGCAATAATTGTTTATACATCAGGGACAACAGGCCCTCCAAAAGGAGCGATGATAACCCACCAAAATTTGAGATTTGCGGCAATCGCATGGGGTTCTGTATATAAATACAATAAAAATGACGAGGTTTTGTCCTATCTTCCTTTGTGTCACGTGGCTGAACGTGTTATCTCAGTTGCTAACGGTGTATATCACGGGTACGTCGTCAATTTTGGTGAAGATACTAATTCTTTTATGGAAGATTTACGAGAAGTGCAACCAACGTTTTTTCTGGGTGTTCCGCGTGTGTGGGAAAAAATGCTAGCGGCTATTCAGATTCGGTCAAATGATGCGACATGGCTTAAACGAGCTGTTTTTAATTATTGGATAAAACAAGGTGGCTTAATGTTGCAAAGGCGTTTAAAAAATAAAAACATTTTTATTGATTCGATATGGTTTGGAATTGGCTGGTTATTCGTTTTCAGGTCATTGAAAAAAAGAATAGGAATGATGCGAGTTCGTGATGCTCTATCTGGAGCTGCGCCGATCGCTCCCCAGGTACTTGAATTCTTGATGTCAGTCGGTGTGCCTGTGCGTGAGGGGTATGGAATGACTGAAAATACAGCTGTTGCAACCATTGTTCCTGTTGATGATTTGTGTTTAGGCTCTGTTGGAAAGCCGCTACCTTTTTCGGAAGCGCGTGTAGCAGAAGACGGAGAAATACTTACACGTTCAGATGGAACATTTAACGGATATTTCAAAAATCCAGAAGCGACCAAAGAAACGATAATCGATGGATGGTTACATACCGGAGATATAGGGCACATAGATAAACGTGGCCATTTATGGATTACGGATCGTAAAAAAGACATAATCATCACCGCTGGTGGTAAGAATCTCTCACCGTCAGAAATAGAAAATCGTATAAAAGTTTCCCCTTACATCAGAGAAGCCATGGTTATCGGAGATAGGCGTAAATATCTGACAGCACTAATTGGGATCGAAAGTGACACAGTAGGTGATTGGGCTACGCGCCAAGGGATTCCCTATACAACTTATGAAGATCTTTCATCGAAAGTCGAGGTTAATGAATTGGTTTCCACAATTATTAATGAAGCAAATAAAGATTTCGCTCAAGTGGAAACAGTTAAATATTTCAAGCTAATTCCAATAGAACTAGATCATGAAGATGGTCAACTCACTGCCACACAAAAAGTTAAACGTGCGGCTCTTACTGAACAGTTTGCCGAATTGATCGAGAGTATGTACTAATGGATCAACTTTTACAAGGCATTTTCGATGGAATAGCTCTAGGCGCCAGATATTCATTAATTGTCCTCGGTTTTGTTGTTATTTATCGAGCAACAGGGATCATCAATTTTGCACAAGGAGGTTTTCTTCTGATAGGCGCATTTTTGACTTACAACTTTAGTCAAACATGGGGATGGAATTTTTATCTTTCTCTACTTCTCTCAATGATAGTTACAGCGATTGTTGCGGTTGTGATTCAGTTGTTGCTCTTACATCGTTCATTAAAAGAAATTTCTGCCGGTGTCTTTTGTTTAATTTCCTGGTCAGTAGTTTTTTATAACGGAAATAGTCATCTGGTTTCTTTAGTTATTGGAATTTTTGTTGGAGTGTGTGTTTATTTCTCAGTTCGGGAATTCGAAATTCGTTTTGGAGCAGGCCAATCAAACGAATTACCGGTCTTCGGGTCAATCATCGTCACGATAGGAATACTTTTTGTGATAAAACAAGTGGTTCCATCTATCTGGGGATTTGCTGAAATGAACATGGGAGATCCCTGGGGTTTGCAAGTAATCAGAGTAGGAGATTTAGTTTTTACACATGCAAAGCTCTGGACGATTGCTTTAACTGCAATTGCACTTTTAGGTTTTTTCTTAGTCAATCGGTATACAAAAATTGGTATAGCGATGAGAGCTGCGCATTTTGATCATGAAGCCGCTTTTGCTCAAGGGATTTCTTTAAAGGTTGTCTTTGCGACTGCTTTTGCAATCGCTGGAGCAGTGGCTGCCTTAGCCGGAACAGCAACCGGTGTGGGGATAGCACAGTTGACACCGAACATGGATCTAATAGTCTTTCTTGCTTTTCCAGCAATGATTTTAGGAGGTTTTGACTCGCCCGGAGGAGCAGTACTTGGAGGAATCATTGTTGGAGTTATCCAAAATTTGACAAAGGTATATCAGCCAGAATGGGATCTGGACTGGTTAGGAGTTGGATTCGACAGAGTAATGGTTTTCATTGTGATGCTTGTAATTTTGATGATTCGACCATATGGGCTTTTTGGCACTAAAGAAGTGCACAGAGTGTGAGTTGAAATGGCTAATCCTTCAAAAGAATTAAAAGTTCGCTATCAGCAAGACCTAATGCTTTGGAGAACCCCTGCATTAAGAGTTGGTTTGCTCAGTCTGACAGTTCTTTATATTTTTAGCCCGATAATTTGGGAAAGTTTTCCTGTAACGAAATTTCTTGACGATATAGGACTGACTATGACAACACTTAATTATGCCGGTGTGTTTGCAGTTGGTGCCATTGGTTTAAATTTACTGACAGGGTACACAGGACAAGTTTCACTTGGACATTCTGTTTTTGTGGGAGCTGGAGCCTATTTCACCGCATATGCAGGATCAACATGGGATTTGCCTTTCATAGTTTGGCTACCAGGTTCACTTTTAGTCGGTTTTCTAATTGGTTTCATTGTTGGACCCCTAGCTCTACGACTTCGTGGAAACTATTTAGTTGTCGTAACACTAGGTTTGGTTTTTTTAGGTGATCACATATTTAGAAATTGGAAGTCAGTAACTGGAGGAAGTACAGGAGTTTCGGTTACAGGAGTTTCGCTAAAAATTGGTCCCATTGATTTTCGAAATTTTGAAGTTTTCGGTCATGAATTTGAAAAATCTCAGTCATTTTTTTGGCTTATTTGGGGTTTCGTTGCACTTGTTGCGCTACTTGTTAAAAACATAGTGAGAACAAGACCAGGAAGGGCATTACAAGCAGTAAGAGATCGTGATATCGCAGCTGAAATTATTGGAGTAGATCTCTTACATTACAAGACGATGGCGTTTGCAATTTCTAGTTCAATTGCTGCTCTTGCCGGAGCACTTTTCGGGGTATTGCAATCATTTATAAGCCCGATCGATTTTGGATTGTTAGTAGCAATTCAATACATAGCAATAATTATTTTAGGGGGCATGGGAACGATTCATGGCTCAATAATCGGCGCTCTTGTTTTGGGAAGTCTCCCCAGACTTGTAGAAAATATTTCCAGAGATTATAACCTTCCAGGCGTTAGTGGAGACCAAGGAGGAATAGGAGGCATACTTTCCATATCCTCATTGAACCACATTATCTATGGCATACTTATCGCTGCATTTTTGCTACTTGAACCTAGAGGAATCGCAGGAATATGGATGCGCGTAAAAACTTATTTTAAAACCTGGCCTTTTTCTTATTAACAGAAATTTTTTCGTATGGTCATTAGAATTCAACGTCTGAGAGAATGTTACAGAATATGGATTTTATTTAGTAGGGAGAATTATGAGCGATATTCGATATGGAGCTCGATCGCAAGAAGCGATTCGTAATAGAGAGCTCGAAGCAACTGGCCGAGAGACTTGGTCAGATTCTTTAGAAGCTGTTTATGAAACTGATCCTGAAGTAATTGCGGCTGTCTTGCCGCCACCTTTACAACCAGGACCAGAACCACTAGTAAGGCTTAATATTTCAACAGTAACCATGCCTGGTAATTTGATCTTTGGGGCTGGATGGTTCGGGGTTCAAGCTTGTCATGGTGAAGTTTTAGGAGAATATCCACTGTTGATGCCGATGACTACCGAACAAGCGACAGTTGGAGGCCGCGAGACATTTGGGGAACCTAAAAAGATTGCAGAGATTCAAGCAAAAAGAGAAGGTAACGATGTCCACAGCACAATAAAGCGTTTAGGTTTCACAGTCGCAGAGATAAAAGGCAAGATCACAGGTGAAAGAGACTTGATATCAAATGAAAGAATTGATTTTTATTTCAAGTTGTTTCCATCACCTGAAGGGCCTACAAAACTTGATGGGGATCCTTTTATAGTGCATTCAAAAAAATCTTCACGTGAACGAAAAGCAGAAGTTATAGACGGCGAAGTCATTTTGGGCGATTCACCATTAGATCCGGTATCAGATTTACCGGTAAGAAAATTGATTTCAATTACTCTTTCCCAGCGTGCAACAGTAGTCAATGCTCGGACTGTGGGGACTGTTCCTGCCGAAAATTTGGTACCTTTTGTTCACCAACGTTACGACGATCTTTCAGTTCTAGGAGTAAAAGATAGTGATGACTAAGGAGAGTAAATGTCTATAGAAATAAGTAAAGGCGAAGAGCCGTATTTAATTGTTTCTTCTGATACCCATGCCGGACTCCAGTGCGAGAATTATCGTCCCTATCTTGAGTCATCTCTACATGATGAGTTTGACAAATATGTGGAAGAAAGACATGAACATCGACGCATTACCGAAGAGGTTAACGCTGAGTTTTTAGAGCAATGGGAGGGGGAAAACGAGGAAGGGCTTAAAGGAGCTTATGACTCTTCGGTCAGAAATGGTGTAATGGACGCTGATGGAATTTCTGGTGAAATAATTTTTGCGGATGGCGATGCTGTCACAGGACAAGAATCACCACCTTTTGGCGCCGGTTTGGCTGCTGGTCAAATTACCGATTCAAAACTTGCTTTTGGCGGAGCGAGAGCTCATAACCGTTGGTTAGAAGAGTTTTGTGGGGATGACCCCGTTAGACGCGCCGGGATCGCATTAGTTCCAATAACCCATGATGTAGATGAAGCTGTGAAAGAAATAGAAGCACTTGCTGAAAAGCCGGGTATTTATGGTGTGATGGTTCCAACTATGTGGCATGGTTTTCCTCCCTATGGTTCTGATCATTACGACAAGGTATGGGCGGCTTGTAGTGAGACTGGTCTAGTTGTCCATACTCATTCTGGGGAAGCAGATTTTCCAAGTTATGGGGACAATGTTGCGATGTATATAAGTGAGGTTCCTTTTTGGACTCATCGGATACTGTGGCAACTTTTGTTTTCGGGTAAATTTGACCGTTTTCCTGGTTTGAAATATGCAGTAGTTGAATGCGGATCTTTTTGGATCGGAGACATTTTATGGAAAGCCGATATAAATTTTGGAGGCACAAGCAAAATTAAAAAAATGGGTTCCAGAATGAAGGGATTAATATCAAAACTTCCTTCAGAGTATTTTGGAACGAATGTTTTTATAGGTGCGTCTACTATGTCTCGAGAAGAAATCAGACGTAGACATATAAATGGAATCAACGCTTTAATGTGGGGTACTGATTATCCACATCCTGAAGGATCTTGGCCAAATACAGTTGAGCGACTTGAGAATGATTTTAGAGATGTGTCGATTGAAGACACTCGTCGTTTGCTTGGCATTAATGCCGTTAAATGCTACGGACTTGATTTCGAAGGGTTAAATGATATTGCAAATCGTGTTGGTCCAACTCCGAAACAACTCAATCAAGATCCTGAATTGAGAACTTCTGAAAATGCACTCCGTGAAGCCCGTTGGTGGCTTGATGAGTATGGTTGTGAATTACAGTACTGAGGATTTTTATGGATGAACATCATGTAATAATTTCTGCTGATAGCCATTGTGGTGCAGATTTACGTCAATATAAAGATTATTTGGAAAGTAAATTTCACAATGATTTTGATGAGTGGGCAGATGTAATTGAAGCCGATCAAGTCAAAATGGATGAACTATATGCAGGCTTAGAAAAATCACCTCGAAATGTTGGAATCGGTGGAGATCCGGAACTTGATGCTGATCGTAATTTTTCAAGTTCTCGTCGCTTGAAGGAGCAAGAAAATGATGGTGTTGTAGCGACAGTACTGTTTCCAAACACTACACCACCTTTTGCACCTCCTTCAGCGAGTCCTTTTGAAGCGCCGCCTTATAGTGATGATTTCGAAAAAAGATGGGCTGGCTTAAGAGCCCATAATCGTTGGTTAGCGGACTTTGTTTCTGAGGCACCAGAAAGACGTGCAGGAGTAGCACAGATTTTTCTTGGAGATGTTAAAGGTTCAGTAGAAGAAATCAAATGGGCATTTGACAATGGTTTAAGAGGGGGGATTTTGGTTCCTGGCGCTCCTCCTGATTCACCATTTGAACCGTTGTATTCGCCTACATATGAACCAATCTGGGCTGCTGCTGCAGATTTGGAAATGCCATTAAATCATCATGCAGGAGGAGCAACGCCGGATTTTGGATCATATTTTCCTGCTTCGTTAGCTGTTTTCATGATTGAAGTCACATGGTGGAGTCAAAGAGCCCTTTGGCATTTGATGTTTAGTGGAGTTTTTGAACGACATGCAAACTTACAGTTTGTTAATACTGAGACTGGTACCGCGTGGTTGCCTGACACATTAGAAAAACTTGATTCATTCTATGAACGTATGAAATATGGAAAATATGGTTCAGAAACAATTTTTGGAGGGATGGCTGTTGAGAAGTTATCTCTGAAACCAAGCGAGTATTGGAAACGGCAATGTCATATCGGAGCGAGCTTTCTAAGGCCAACTGAGGCTCATTTATGTAAGGAAATTGGTATTGATAAAATTATGTGGGGATCTGATTATCCCCATACTGAAGGTTCTTATCCATATACGCGTGACCACCTTCGTTTAACTTTTGCCGATTTTTCTGCGGAAGAGGCAACACAGATTTTGACTGAGAATGTTGCTCGCTTGTATAAGTTTGATGTTGATGCACTGCGGCCTTTAGCTAAAAAAGTTTGTCCAACGAAAGCTGAAGTATCAACTCCAATCAATTATGCAGAAATAGCTGAAGATGCGAAAGGTTGTCCTGGTATGAATCCTTTGAATCAGGTGCAGCAATTATGACCTTGAAACCTTTAGAGCTAAAAAATGAAATAGCTGTTGTTACAGGTGGGGCAAATGGAATAGGAAAAGGAATTGTAAAAGCCTTGCTTGAACAAGAAATGAAAGTAGTCATAGCTGATATTGAAAAATCCGTACTAGATAAAACAGTAGAAGAGCTTTCAAAGTTTGGTGAAGTATCTGGTTTTGTAACTGATGTAAGTGACCCTGTTTCAGTCGAATCGTTAGTAGATCACGTTTTTTCAACTTTCGATAACTGCACCTTATTGTTTAACAACGCAGGTGTCGGTTCGGGAGGTGGTGGCAAAGCGTGGGAACACGAATCAAATGATTGGAAATGGTGTTTTGGTGTAAATGTTTTCGGAATGTCGAATGGAGTAATGGCTTTTGTTCCTCGAATGCTCGAATCAGGTAAACCGGGCCATGTAATTAATACTTCTTCAGGTGACGGTGGTTTTGCGCCAGTTCCAATGGCTTCTATTTATGCATCAAGTAAAGCTGCTGTAAGTTGTTTTACTGAGGCTTTGCAACATCAACTAGTTCTGGAAGATAAAGATATAGGGGCATCGGTTTTTTATCCTTCAGGTGGTCTTATGAATACAGGTCTTTTCAACTCTCAGAGAAATCGACCAAGTGAACTAGAAAGAGTTAAAAATCCTGCCAAACGTAAACCGATGACTTTTGAAGAATTAAAAAATATGCTCGAACAGTCTGGTCGCGACGTAAAAGTAGCAGATCTTGATGATCTGGGCAGATTTGTTGTTAAGAGTGTTATCAAACGCCAATACATTATCGCTAAAGATCTAGATGAAACTGTTGAATTGCTCCACCGTAGGGCTGACGCGATAGAACGTTTTGAAGTCCCACCTCATCATGAAATGGGTCTTTGAAAGCTTCTGAAAATTGGCGGAAGGTGTGGGATTCGAACCCACGGTGACCCGGAGGCCACAACGGCTTTCGAGGCCGCCCCATTCGTCCGCTCTGGCAACCTTCCTTGACACATTGATGTTACTGCGGTTACAGATTCACCAAGTTTATTAGCGATTAACACTAAAGAAATTACTCAGAAGTTCTGAACATTCCAATGATTTAACTTCACCGACAATTTCTATTTGATGATTTAGACGAGGATCGACTCCTAAATTGTAAAGAGATCCCAAAGAACCAGCTTCTATATTTGGTGCGCCCCAAATCACTTTCTTTATACGCGATGCCCAAATTGCCCCCGCGCACATAGGACATGGTTCTAGTGTGACAACCAGAGTAGCTGTTTCTAGTCTCCAATTTTTTCCAAATTCTGCGGCGTCTCGTATAGCCAGAATTTCTGCATGTGCAGTTGGATCATTTGTTGTTTCTCTTTCGTTATGTCTACTGGCAATAATTTGGCCATCAATTTCAATTACTGCTCCTATAGGAACCTCTCCAGCGTTTTTTGCAGAAATTGCTTCTTGAATTGCAAGTTCCATTAATTCATCGTTTGTCATATGCGCACGATAACCCTATTTATAATTCTAAGACAAAGACTCTTTTAAGAAAAAAATTTTAATGGACCAAAAAGTCGGCGATAACCTTTAGTTAGGTTCCTTTTGAATCTTGGAAGGTTGCGAGAGTGGACGATTCGGTCACCTTGGAAAGGTGATGTGGCCTCCGGGTCACCATGGGTTCGAATCCCATACCTT
>Ga0206679_10002447_pt1 | contig 14715 bp, 23 predicted proteins | sample M110012015metaG_FD_155464 | JGI IMG/M metagenome (GOLD analysis project Ga0206679, IMG submission 155464) | Ammonia-oxidizing marine archaeal communities from Monterey Bay, California, United States - M1 100m 12015 | ecosystem: Environmental > Aquatic > Marine > Intertidal zone | place: USA... | reverse complement strand
TTGAGATTCAAGTCTCTTTATTGTACTTTTTATTTGTTTAATTTTTACTTTCTTACTCATGACTTGAAAATTTTATCTAAAGAGACACCTCTCTGTTTAGCAATCATAATAGGACTTCTTAGATTTAACAAAGCATCAAAAGTTGCTTTTACAACATTGTGAGGATTTGACGAACCTTGAGATTTTGAGAGTACGTTTTGTATTCCTACAGATTCTAAAACAGTTCGTACAGCACCTCCTGCAATAACTCCTGTACCATCAGATGCAGGCTTAATAAAAACTTTTGCTCCACCATATTTACCTTTCTGCTCATGTGGAAGAGTTCCATTTTCAATAGGTATCTTTACTAAATTTTTCTTTGCATCCTCTACAGCTTTTGAAATAGCAATAGTTACTTCTTTTGCCTTTCCAAGCCCATGCCCTACTACACCATTCTCATCACCAACTACTACTATTGCAGAAAAACCAAAAGCTCTTCCCCCTTTGGTAACTTTAGTAACTCTTTGAATACCCACAAGTCTATCCTTAAGTTCTAGTCCTACAGGTTTTATAATTTCAACATTTTTATAATTTTTATACATATCTATATTTTAAGTCCTCCCTCTCTAGCACCTTCAGCTAATGATTTAACTCTACCATGATAAAGGTAACCCCCTCTATCAAATTTTACTTTACGCACACCTGCTTTAATAGCTTTCTCAGCAACTAACTTTCCTACATTAAATGACTTTTCAATATTGCTTTTAAGCTTAAGATCTAAAATTTCTTTATCTATAGAGGAAAGAGAAACAAGTGTTTTACCTTCAGTATCATCAATTATCTGACAATATATATCCTTATTGCTCCTAAAAACTGACAATCTAGGATAATCTGAAGAACCAGTAACTATCTTCCTAATTCTTTTTCTTATTGTATCTCTTCTATAACTTTTACGTTTTGTCATATTATGCTTGTTTTCCCGCTTTTCTTCTTATTTGTTCGCCAACATATTTAACACCTTTTCCTTTATAAGGTTCAGGTTTTCTGAAAGATCTAATTTTTGCAGCAATATGTCCTAATAATTGTTTATCAATAGAAGATAGTTTTATAATAGGATTTTGCCCCTTTTCATTAATAGTCTCTACTTTAATTTCCGAAGGTAAACTCATTACAATAGTATGTGAAAACCCAAGAGAAAGATCTAATTTTTGTCCTGAACTATTTGCCCGATATCCAACACCTACTAATTCAAGTTCTTTAACAAAACCTTCACTAACTCCTATTACCATATTGTTTACCAAAGACCTGTATAAACCATGTTTTGATTTATGATCTTTAGACTCAGAATTCCTTTTAACACTAGCCTCAGTATCAGTTATATTAAAAGAAACACCATCAAACTTTTGAGAGAGTTCCCCTAACTTACCTTTAGCTGTAATTAAATTCTTATTTACCTCTAAAGTAACTCCTTCCGGGATATTTATTATACTATTTCCTATTCTTGACATTTCTTATAATTTAATATATATAACAGATTAACTCTCCTCCAATATTCATATTTGCAGCTTTTTTTCCAGTCATCAGTCCTTTAGATGTAGAAATTATTGAAACTCCTAATCCATTAAGAATTCTAGGAAAACTTTTAGAATTAGAGTACTTTCTCAAACCAGGTTTACTAATTCTTTGGATTTCTCTAATAACAGGTTCCTTTGAAATAGAATCATATTTAAGAGCAATCTTTATTTGACCTTGATTATCTTCTGTATCTTCAAATTTATAACTAAGAATAAATCCTTGATCAAATAAAATTTTGGTTATCTCCTTTTTTATATTTGATGCAGGTATCTCTACTACTTTATGTCCAGCTAAGTTAGCATTTCTAATTCTTGTCAAATAATCTGCAATTGTGTCTGTATACATATATATTTATTTTTACCAGCTAGCTTTTGTTACTCCTGGGATTAAACCTTTATTAGCCATTTCTCGAAACATAACTCTTGAAAGTCCAAATTGTCTAATATATCCTTTTGGTCTTCCTGTTAGTTTACATCTATTATGCAGTCTAACTGGAGATGCATTTTTTGGAAGTTTCTGAAGCCCAATATAATCTTTTGCATTTTTTAAAGACTGTCTCTTGCTTGCATATTTTGCAACCATTTTTTGTCTTTTTCTTTCTCGAGCTTTCATTGATTCTTTTGCCATATCTATTGTTTTTTAAATGGTAAACCTAATTCAGATAAAAGACCTTTAGCTTCTTCATCTGAATTTGTATTTGTTACAAATGTTATATCCATTCCTGAAATTTTATTTACTTTATCAATATTAATTTCTGGAAAAATTATTTGTTCTCTTATTCCTAGGGTATAATTTCCTCTTCCATCAAAACCTGAAGTTTTAATACCCTGAAAATCTCTAACTCTTGGAAGGGCGATAGTAATTAGTCTGTCTAAAAATTCAAACATTTTATTTCCTCTTAAAGTTACTTTCACACCAATTGGAGTTCCTTTTCTTAATTTAAATGAAGCAACATCCTTTTTTGATAAAGTTGGTAATGCCTTTTGTCCTGATATTAATGTTAACTCCTCAACAGCATGATCAATTAATTTTTTATCACCAACTGCAGCACCCACTCCCCTAGAAATAATTATTTTATTCAATTTAGGAACCTGCATTATATTCTTATATCCTAACTTTTTCATAAGAACCGAAGCAACGGAATTAGAATAATCTTCTTTAAGTCTTGGTTTATATGACATAATTATAAAATTTCATTTGATTTCTTTGAATATCTTAGCTTTTTCCCATCTTCAAATTTGTATCCAACTTTTGTTTTTTCACCACTTTTGGTTAGTAATGATAAATTTGAAATATCAAGAGGCAACTGTTTTTCTATTATTCCACCCTTAGGGTTTTCAGCACTTGGTTTTGTATGTTTCTTAACCATATTTACACCCTCAACTATTGCTTTATTGCTGTTATACAGCACTTGTAATACTGAACCTGATGAGCCTTTATTCTCTCCAGAAATTACCACAACTTTATCTCCTTTTTTAATCTTAATCTTTTTCATAACATTTATAATACTTCTGGTGCTAATGATATTATCTTCATAAACTGTTTATCTCTCAATTCTCTTGCAACTGGTCCAAAAACTCTAGTACCTCTCATTTCTCCTGTTTCACTTAATAGTACACATGCATTATCATCAAATCGTATATATGAGCCATCATTTCTTCTAACTTCCTTTTTTGTTCTAACAACGACGGCAACTGAAACTGTACCTTTTTTAACTGTTCCATTTGGTGTAGCATCCTTAACTGTTACCACAATTTTATCTCCTAAAGATGCATACCTTCTTTTAGTTCCTCCTAAAACTCTAATAGTTAGAACATCTTTTGCTCCAGTATTATCAGCTACCTTTAATCTTGATTCTTGTTGTACCATATTATTTTGCTCTTTCTATTATTTCAACAATTCTCCATCTTTTTGTTTTGCTCATAGGCTTTGTTTCCATTATTTTAACAGTATCACCTTCATTACATTCGTCTTTTTCATCATGAGCAACGTATCTCTTTGTCTTTAAAACAAACTTCCCATATACTGGATGTTTTACTTTTCTTACTTCAGATATAACAACAGACTTATTCATCTTATTAGATGCGACAATACCTATTCTTTCTTTTCTTAATGCTCTAGTACTCATTTTAGATGAGACAATACCTATTTTTTCTTTTCTTAATTCTCTAGTACTCATTTAATCTTCTTTTTTTTGATTAATTATAGTTTTCATTTTAGCAATTCGTCTTCTTAAAACCTTTATTTGTAATGGGTTTTCAATAGATTGCACAGAATGATTAAACTTTAACTGTCTTAATTCATTTATAGATTCAGTTAATTTTTCTTTTAACTCGTCAGGTGTCATATTTTTTATTTCAGATATTTTCATAATTTATCATTCGTAATCTCTAGCTATTATAAATTTAGTTTTAACAGGAAGTTTTTGTGCAGCTAATCTAAGAGCCTCTTTAGCAACAGCAATAGGAACTCCAGAAACTTCAAACATTATTCTTCCTTGTCTTACAACTGCAACAAAATATTCAGGTGCTCCTTTACCTTTACCCATCCTAACTTCCAAAGGTTTTTTTGTTATTGGTTTATCAGGAAAAATTTTGATCCATAACATTCCCTCTCTTTTCATATATCTAGTTGCAGCAATTCTAGCAGCCTCTATTTGTCTTGATGTAATGAATTTAGACTCTAATGATTTAATACCAAACATACCATTTGATAGTCTATTGCCTCTTTGAGAAAGACCTTTCATTTTGCCCTTTTGAGCTTTACGATATTTTGTTCTTTTTGGTTGTAACATTTATATCCTTTTAGTTGTTTCTTTCTCTTTTACGATTATTTTTCTTTGAATTTCCAGAAGAGCTTCTCATACCAGTTAAAGGTGAAAGCTCTCTTTTACCATAAACTTCTCCTTTCATAATCCAAACTTTGATTCCAAGTCTTCCATAAGTTGTATGTGCTTCAACTATTGCATAATCAATATCAGCTCTAAAGGTTGATAATGGAATCCTACCCTCTTTATAACTCTCAGACCTAGCCATTTCTGCTCCATTTAATCTCCCTGAAATTTTAATTTTAATACCTTCTGCATTTATTCTCATTGCTGCAGAAATAGACATCTTAATAGCTCTTCTATAAGAAATTCTGTTTTCGATTTGCCTTGCAATACTTGAGCCAACTAGAAATGCATCAAGTTCTGGTCTCTTAATTTCAAAAATATTTAATTGAATTTCTTTTGAAGTTATTTTTTTTAACTCTTCTTTAAGTTTGTCAACTTCTGAACCTCCTTTACCAATTATTATACCAGGCCTTGCAGTCTTTATTGTTATAACAATTAGCTTAACACTTCTTTCAATAATTATACTTGAGACACTAGCTTTTGAAAGTCTTGCATGAATATATTTTCTAATTTTATCATCTTCAGCTAGTTTATCTCCATAATCTCTCCCGCCAAACCAGTTTGAGTCCCAGCCTCTAATAATTCCCAGTCTATTTCCTATTGGATTTGTTTTTTGTCCCATTTAATTAATTGTTTTTGATGATAAAATTAATGTAACATGATTTGATCTTTTTCTAATCCTATGAGCTCTTCCTTGAGGAGCAGTTCTAATTCTCTTAAGCATTCCTGCAGAATCAACTCTAATCTCTTTAACAAAAAGCTGAGAAGTTTCTAGATCTAAACTCTCATTTTTTGATTGCCAATTTGATATTGCTGAAACTAAAAGTTTTTCAAGTCTTCTTGATGCTTCTTTTGGACTAAATTTAAGTATAGTTAGAGCACTATCAATACTCTCTCCCCTAATTTGATCAGCTACAAGTCTCATTTTTCTTGGAGATATAGGGCTATCATTAAGTTTAGCAAAAGCTAGATTCTTTTTACTCTCTTTAATTTTATCTGCACTATTTCTTTTTCTTAATCCCAATTTTAATCTTTTTATTTATTTATCTATTTTTTCCTCCAGAATGACCTTTAAAAGTTCTAGTAGGAGAAAATTCTCCTAATTTATGACCAACCATGTTTTCTGTAATATAAACAGGTACAAATTGTTTACCATTATGCACAGCAATAGTTTGCCCTACAAAATCAGGAATAATCATTGAAGATCTTGACCAAGTTTTAATAACTTCCTTTTTGTTATCCTCAACGTTCTTGTTAACCTTCTTAAGAAGGCTTAAATGCACATACGGTCCCTTTTTTAATGATCTAGCCATTTTTAATTATTTTTTTCTTCTTTCAATTATAAACTTAGATGATGCTTTCTTTTTAGACCTAGTCCTATAACCCTTAGCTGGGATACCCTTTTTTGATCTAGGGTGACCTCCAGAGGCTTTTCCTTCTCCTCCTCCCATCGGATGATCAACTGGATTCATAGCTACTGGCCTAGTTCTTGGTCTAATACCAAGCCATCTTTTTCTTCCTGCTTTACCAGATGAAATTAACTGATTATCTGAGTTTGAAACAGCACCTATTGCTGCAAAACACTTAGATAGAATCATTCTAGTTTCACCTGATGGTAATTTAAGTGTTGCATACTTTCCTTCTTTTGCCATTAATTGGGCAAAAGATCCTGCACTTCTTGCAAGAACAGCACCTTTTCCTGGTGAAAATTCAATACATGAAATGATAGTTCCCAAAGGGATATTTGCAATTGGAAGAGAGTTCCCTAATTCTGGTGAAGCTGATTCTCCAGATATAATATTTTGTCCCAACTTTAATCCATTTTGAGCAATTATATATCTTTTCTCTCCATCCTTATACTCTACTAATGATATAAAGGCAGTTCTATTAGGATCGTATTCTATTGATTTTATTTCTGCAGAGATATCAAATTTATCTCTCTTAAAATCTATAATTCTATATCTTCTTTTATGTCCACCTCCTCTATATTTAGCAGTCATTTTCCCGCTATTATTTCTTCCACCAGTTCTTTTCTTAGGCACTAATAGTGACTTTTCAGGCTTATCAGTAGTTATTGAATCAAAACCATTTATGATTCTAAATCTCTGAGAGGGTGTTACTGGTTTTAATTTTCTAACTGGCATAATTATAGGTTTGAAAAGAAGTCGATTCTATCTCCTTCTGATATTTTAACTAATGCTTTTTTATAAGCACCTTTTTTACTTGTTTGAACACCTCTTTTGGTATACTTTGTCGTTGATTGGGCACCATATATCATAGTCCTTACTTTAATAACAGAAACTCCATATGATTCCTCAATAGCTTTTTTAATCTGAATCTTATTTGCATCTTTAGAAACAATAAAAGTGTAGGAGTTCCTTAACTCACTTTCATTTGTTGCTTTTTCTGTTAATATAGGTTTTACAAGTATATCCATATCATTTTATTTCAAGTTAGACTCTAATCCGTCAACTGCACTTTCTAAAATTAGGACATTTGAAGCGTCTGTAATTTCATAAGTGTTTAACTCTGAATTAATTACTACCTTAGTGTTTTTTAAATTCCGGGAAGATAAGTATACATTTTTATTTCCTTCATTTAATACCATTAATGTTTTTTTCCCATCTAGTTCAAAAGCTTTCAAAATAGAAAAATAATTCTTTGTTTTAGGTTTTGAAAAATCAAAATCTTCTATTATCATAATTGCTTTATTTTTTACTTTATAACTTAAAGCTGACTTTCTCGCAAGTTTCTTTACCTTTTTATTAACTTTCTGATCATAACTTCTTGGTCTTGGGCCGAATACTCTTCCACCACCTCTAAATAAAGGGTTTTTTATACTTCCTGCTCTTGCAGTTCCAGTACCCTTTTGTTTTTTGATTTTCCTTGTACTTCCTTTTATTTCAGCTCTTTCCTTAGATTTATGTAATCCTTTTCTATTATTAGCAAGATATTGTTTTACATCCAAGTAAATTGCATGATCATTTGGCTCTACTGCAAAGATATTATTACTAAGCTTTGCCTTTCTTCCAGTATCCTTACCTTTAATATTATGTATAGCTAATTCCATTATTTCTGAACAATTATATAAGAATTATTATGACCTGGAACACTCCCTTTAACTAAAAGTAAATTTTCTTCATTCATTACTTTAACTACCTTAAGATTAAGAGCTTTAACCTTTGTTGAACCTGTTTGACCAGCCATTTTCATTCCTTTAAATACTCTTGATGGGTCTGAACCAGCTCCAATTGATCCAGGCGCTCTTTTCCTATTATGCTGACCGTGTGTTGAATCTCCAACCCCTGCAAAACCATGTCTTTTAACTACCCCTTGAAATCCTTTTCCTTTAGATATTCCTGAAACATCAACGAATTCACCCTCAAAAAAATGATCAACTGTAATTTTATCTCCAACTTTAAATTCACCTTCATATCCACTAAATTCAACGAGTTTTCTTTTAGGAGAGGATTTACTCTTTTTAAAATGACCTTGGCTTGCCTTATTTATTTCTTTTTTAGTGTCATCAAAACCTAGTTGAAAAGATGAATAACCATCTTTTTCTTCCGTTTTTATCTGTATTATTGTACATGGCCCAACCTGAAGAATAGTACATGGAACATTCTTTCCACTATTATCGTAGATGCTTGTCATTCCTATTTTTTTTCCTATTAATCCAGACATATAATTATTTTAAACTTTTATTTCAACTTCAACACCACTTGGCAATTCTAATTTCATTAATGCATCAACCGTTTTTGAAGATGAACTATAAATATCAAGTAATCTCTTATAATTACATAACTTAAATTGTTCTCTAGATTTCTTATTAACGTGAGGAGACCTAAGAACAGTAAATATCTTTTTATGAGTTGGCAAAGGAATTGGACCTGTAACAATAGCACCAGTACTTTTAACAGTTTTAACTATCTTATCAGCAGACTTATCTACAAGGTTGTAATCGTAAGATTTTAATTTTATTCTAATTTTTTGACTCATAATTATTATTCTTGTATGTTTCCTTTAATTTCTGAAATAACTGATTCTGAAATATTTGACGGTGTTTCAGCATAATGTGAAAATTCCATAGTAGAAGTAGCTCTTCCTGAAGACAATGTTCTTAATGAAGTTACATAACCAAACATTTCTGAAAGAGGAACTTCAGCTGCAACAACTTTTGATCCAGCTCTATCATCCATAGAATTAACTTGACCTCTTCTCCTATTTAAATCACCAACTATATCACCCATATTTTCTTCGGGAGTTAGAACTTCAAGTTTCATAATAGGTTCCATTATAACAGCTTTTGCAGCTCTAGAAGCTTCTCTAAAAGCTAATTTTGCAGCTAATTCAAAAGATAAAGAGTCAGAATCTACGGGATGAAAAGAGCCATCATGAAGGGTCACCTTCATAGAATCAACTTCAAATCCAGCTAATGGACCATTTTGCATTGAATCTTTAAAACCTTTTTCAACAGATGGAATAAATTCTTTAGGAATGTTACCACCTTTTATTTTATTAATAAACTCTAATCCTGGTTTTCCTTCTTCTCCAGGCTCTAGAGTGAAAACTATATCTGCAAATTTACCTCTACCTCCTGTTTGTTTTTTATACACCTCCCTGTGTTTAGCTGCTTGGGTTAAAGATTCTTTATATTCTACTTGTGGTTTACCTTGATTTACTTCAACTTTAAATTCTCTTTTAAGCCTATCTACAATAATATCAAGATGAAGCTCTCCCATACCAGAAATTATAGTTTGACCAGATGCCTCATCAGTTTTTACTTGAAATGTTGGATCTTCTTCAGCTAATTTTGCTAATGACATACCTAATCTGTCAATATCTGCTTTTGTTTTAGGTTCAACTGCAACTCCAATAACTGGATCAGGGAATGTCATACTTTCAAGAATTATTGGACTTTTTTCGGAGGATAAAGTATCTCCAGTTTTTATATCCTTAAAACCAACAGCTGCACCTATATCTCCAGCCTCAATATAATCGATGGCATTTTGCTTATTTGAATGCATCTGGTATATTCTTGAAATTCTTTCCTTTGAATCATTCCTATTGTTTAAAACATATGAACCGGCATCAAGTCTTCCAGAATAAACCCTAAAAAAAGCCAACCTTCCTACATAAGGATCAGTTGCTATTTTAAAAGCTAGAGCAGAAAAAGGCTCGCTAGCTTTAGGCAATCTAGAGATTTCTTCATCAGAGTCAGGTTTAGTTCCTACAATAGCATCCTTATCCTCTGGAGATGGTAGGTATCTACAAACAGCATCTAATAAAAATTGAACACCTTTATTTTTAAATGCAGAACCACATACCATAGGAATGATACTAATTTCCTGAGTGGCTGCCCTTAAGGCAGTATGAATTTCATCTTCAGAAATAGAATCTGGATCATCAAAATATTTTTCTAATATTTTATCATCATAATCAGCAATAGCCTCAATAAGCTCTCCTCTAAGCTTTTTAGTTTCAGCTTTTAAATTTTCAGGAATATCAATGACATCCCATGTAGATCCATAATTCTCTTCATGCCAAACAATTGCAACATTCTTTACTAAGTCAACTATACCTTTAAAATCCTCTTCATCTCCAATATTCAAAACTATTGGTACAGCCAAAGATTTTAGTTTTTCCTTAACCTGATTGCAAACTCCTAAAAAATTTGATCCCTGACGATCCATTTTATTAACAAATCCAATTCTTGGAACCTTATAATTGTCAGCCAATCTCCAGTTTGTCTCAGACTGAGGTTCTACTCCATCAACAGCTGAAAAAAGAAAAACAAGTCCATCTAAAACTCTTAGCGAACGATTTACTTCAACTGTAAAATCAACATGTCCAGGAGTATCAATAATATTAAAATGATAAGATTTTGTAGTTTCAATACTTTCACCTTGATCTGTTGGGAAATCCCAATTGCAAGTAGTAGCAGCTGAAGTAATTGTTATACCTCGTTCTTGTTCTTGTTCCATCCAATCCATAGTTGCAGCACCATCATGAACCTCTCCAATTTTGTGACTTACACCAGTATAAAAAAGTACTCTTTCAGTAGTTGTTGTCTTACCAGCATCAATGTGAGCTGCAATACCAATATTCCTTGTATATTTTAAATCTCTTGCCATTTGAATAAATTAAAATCTAAAGTGAGAAAAGGCTTTGTTTGCTTCTGCCATTTTATGAGTATCAACTCTTTTCTTAACAGCTGCGCCTTCTTCTTTTGCAGCTGCTATTACTTCTTGTGCTAACTTAAGTGCCATTGATTTTTCATTTCTCTTTTTTGAGGAATCAATTAACCACTTTATTGCAATAGAAATTTTTCTATCAGGTCTTATTGGCTGAGGAATTTGAAAAGTAGCTCCCCCAACTCTCCTACTCCTAACTTCTACATGAGGCATTACATTCGATAAAGCATCCTTCCAAAGATCAAGAGAAGTTTTTTCTTTATCTTCATTTTTTTGATCTACGATTTCCATTGCATCATAGAAAATCTTATAAGCTTTTGATTTTTTACCCTGTGACATAAGGTTATTAACAAATCTTGTTACAAGTTGGTCATGGAACTTAGGATCAGGGATTAGGGGTCTCTTTTTTGATTGTTTTTTTCTCATGATGAGGATTATTTTTTAGGTTTTTTTCCACCATATTTGGACCTCCTTTGCAATCTCCCCTCAACACCTGCAGTATCAAGCGCTCCTCTAACAATGTGATATCTAACACCAGGCAAATCCTTTACTCTTCCACCTCTTACCAAAACTATTGAGTGTTCCTGTAGATTATGCCCTTCACCTGGAATGTATGCATTAACCTCCTTACCATTTGTTAATCTAACTCTTGCGACTTTTCTCATTGCAGAGTTAGGCTTTTTTGGAGTTGTAGTATAAACTCTTGTACATACACCTCTTTTTTGAGGTGATGATTCAAGCGAAGCAGATTTACTCTTTTTAGATTGAGTAGATCTTCCTTTTCTTACTAATTGCGATATTGTTGGCATACCATTAAATTAAATTCCACTTTTAAGCGTGCAAATTTAAAATATTTTTTTGGTTATAACACTGATTTCCTTATGTTTTTTTTAACAAAAAAACAGGTTTTTTTATCTAAGGAATTACAGAAGAAGCGATTAACTCATTTTTATGATATAAAGCTAGGAATTGCCCAGAGGTTATTGCAGTTTGATATTTATTAAATTCAATAAAAAGATTTTTCCTATAAATATGAATTGTTATATCCTGTAAAGGCTGTCTATACCTAATTCTTGCTTTAAGTTTTAAAGTCTTTATAAGATCAATATTATAGGAATCATTTACCCAATTAATTGTTCCTATGTCTATCTGAATGGCTTTTTTTATTAATCCTGGGTGATTCTTCCCTTTTCCAACAAAAATTTCATTTGATTTAGTATTAATTCCAATCACAAATATTGGCTCATCATAACCTCCTACTGCAAGACCTTTTCTTTGACCAATTGTATAATAATAAGCTCCATTATGTTCACCAATGATTTTACCATCATTTTTTGAAAATTCATATTTTTTTGATAAATCATTTAACCTAGATTGATTACCCTCACTTTTAACTTTAAAGACTTTTGAATTACTAGGAATTTCAATTATATCTCCTTTCTTTCTTTTTAATTTTTGTTGTAAAAATTCAGGCAACCTAATCTTACCAACAAAACAAAGTCCCTGGGAATCTTTTTTATCAGCGGTTATTAAATAATTTTTCTTAGCAATATCTCTTACCTCAGACTTTTTTAAATGTCCTATTGGAAATAATATTTTACTTAATTGTTTTTGATTTAGTTGGCATAAAAAATAAGACTGGTCTTTAATTTTATCAACTCCTTGCAAAAGTCTATATTCTGAATTATTAGTCAATTTTATTTGACTATAATGTCCAGTTGCAACATAATCCGCATCTAAAGAAAGTGCTAATTTCATAAACACATCAAATTTTATCTCCTTATTACAAAGTATATCGGGATTTGGTGTTCTTCCATTTGAATATTCTTTAAACATATAATCAATTATTCTCTTTTTATATTCTTTACTTAAATCAACAGTTTTAAAAGGTATTTTTAATTTCTCTGCAACTAGCATTGCATCATTACTATCCTCAAGCCAGGGACATTCATCTGAAATTGTGGCATTCTCGTCATGCCAATTCTTCATAAAAAGTCCAATTAAATTATACCCTTGTTTTTTTAATAAATATGCTGCTACGCTTGAATCTACACCTCCTGATAGTGCAATTACAACTTTTTTACTTTTCATAGCTAACTATCTTCTCTTTTCGTTATTTCTTTTCTGCTTTTCAGCTTCCTCCATTGCTTTTTGAAGTCTTGCTCTAAATCCTCCAACTTTCACTGGTTTTTGCTTATTTTCCTCAATTTGAGTTAATATTTTTTTGTCATCAATATAAAATCTCTTGATTAGGAGCATTAATATAATTGTTAAAAGATTTGATACAAAATAATATAGACTTAGTCCACTTGCGTAGTTATTAAAAAAGAATAGCATCATTATAGGCATCATATACATAATTAATTTCATATTAACGCCACCAGTTTGAGAAGAAGGCATCATCTGTCCTCCAGTAGTCATTTTTGTATAGAAGAATATTGCTACAGATGCTAAAATTGGGAAAAGACTTATATGGTCTCCGTATAAAGGAATATAAAAGCCTAAATCAAGTATTGAATCAAAAGAAGATAAATCATCTGCCCATAAAAAACTTTTTTGTCTTAAACTAAATGCAGCAGGAAAGAAAACAAAAAGTGCAAAAAATATTGGCATTTGTGCTAAAGCAGGTAAACACCCAGACATAGGATTAGCGCCAGATTTAGTATAAAGACTCATGGTCTCCTGCTGTCTTTTCATAGGGTCATCTTTATATTTTTTATTTATCTCCTCAATCTCTGGTTTTAAAACTTTCATTTTTGCTTGAGATAAGTATTGTTTATATGTAATAGGAGCAATTAAAATCTTAACTATAATAGTTAACACTATTATTGAAATTCCATAGGAAAAATATTTAGTTAGAAAAGAAAATAATGGAAAGAAAATAAACGTATTAATCCATCCAAAGATTCCCCAACCTACTGGAACTGATCTTTCAATACCAAGATCATATTCTTTTAGAGTATGGTAATCAGTTGGTCCAAAATAAAATCTAAAATCTAAACCAGAATTATTAGTATCAATAGGAATTATAGTAGAAAATCTTTTAGTATATTTTTTCTCAAGCTCTTCAATACTAGCTAAGTTCTCTGAAAAAATCTGTATTTGATCTAACTTATTCTCAAACATCAGAATAGAGCTAAAGAAATGTTCTCTATAAGAAATCCAATTAACATCATCAATAACTTTATCTGCATCTCCAGTAACAGTCAAATATGAATCTTTCTCATCTTCAAAACCATAACTCAAAGCTGTATACCTATTTTCATAGTCAAGACTTTTAGAATTTCTAAAAGAATCCTTATTCCAAGAAATTGAAAAGTCATTTTGATTAGAATAAGTCTCGAATCCATTTAATTTTAACTGATAATCCAGCATATAGGAATCACTATCTAAATTATAAGTAATCTCAATAAAATCTTTGTCAGAAATATATCCAGTAAGTTTAACTTTTTTATTTCTCTCTATAATATCAGAATCAAATATTATTTCCTCAGAATTAAAATTATTTGGAATTGAAATATTAAAACTATAATTATTGGAATCCACTAACATCAATGAGTCATTATTATAATTTGTGAATTCTTTAAGATGAAGCAGAGTAATATTTGCTCCCTTAGAGTCTATCTCGATGTATATCTTATCATTCTCAAGAATAAGTTTTTTCTGCTCAAAATTATATTCACTATTCTCATTAATTTCTTCAATATTGTTATCAATAAATACTTCATCTTCAGATATAGTTTTTTCAATTGTCTCTATATCATTTTCAACTATTTCAGGGATATTTCGAGAAGTATAGAACCAAGCCATCAATATTATAGATATCAAAAGAAAACCTATAAACTGAAGAGGATCATTTTTATTTTCTTCCATTTCTTAATTATTTTTTAAAAAATTTTTTAAACTAGCTCCAACAAAATCAACAAACAGAGGGTGTGGATTTGAAACACTGCTTTTATACTCAGGATGAAACTGCACACCAATAAACCATGGATGACTATTATTCTCAATAATTTCAACTAAATCTGTTTTTGGATTTATCCCTGCTTTCATAAAATTTTCATCAAAAATTTT
>Ga0206679_10002439_pt1 | contig 14737 bp, 17 predicted proteins | sample M110012015metaG_FD_155464 | JGI IMG/M metagenome (GOLD analysis project Ga0206679, IMG submission 155464) | Ammonia-oxidizing marine archaeal communities from Monterey Bay, California, United States - M1 100m 12015 | ecosystem: Environmental > Aquatic > Marine > Intertidal zone | place: USA... | reverse complement strand
TTAAGTCTGGAGAAATTCTTTCTTTAAGTGAAGGTTTGATCAATCCTTTTTACAAACACCGAGCGGCAATGGCTGTAGATTGGTTCAAGAAAGCTCTTCATGACATTTCTTATAGAATACATAAGCCTGAGGGTGCTATTTTCCTATGGTTATGGTTCGAAGGATTACCAATTTCGAGCCAGGAGTTATACGAACGCCTGAAGCAGCGCGGCGTGTTGGTGGTACCCGGACATAATTTTTTCCCGGGAATGAGAGATGGTTGGCGGCATCAACATGAGTGTATCCGCGTTTCCTATGCTCAAGACGGTGAAACTGTGCAAAAAGGAATCAAGATAATCGCAGAAGAGGTCAAGAGAGCGTTTTCGCAATGACACCAGAACGATTTTCCAAAGCAGTGCAAGTGCTCAATTATCGTCAACCAGATCTTACTGTTGTCACCGACCAGGTACATAAGGGTCAGAATTTATCGGCGATTATTCGAACTTGTGACGCTGTGGGTATTATGGCTCTTCATTCGGTCTATGATGCGGCAACTTTTAAGGCTCATACAGGCACAACTATGGGTACTCATAAATGGGTCGAAACAAGGATATTTCGAGATATTGATACGCCACTAAAAAGATTAAAAGACGATAATTATCAGATAGTTGCTGCAGATATATCAGGAAGTACCAAAGACTATAGAGATATCGATTACAGCGTACCAACCGCTCTGCTTTTGGGTGCGGAAAAATATGGCATTAGTGATGCTGCATATCCTTACATAGATCAGTGTATCACCGTGCCAATGATGGGAATGGTTGAGTCTTTTAATGTCAGTGTTGCCTGTGCCATTATCCTAGCGGAAGCGCGACGTCAGAGAGAAAGTTTGGGTCGCTATGGCAAACGGCAGATTACCGACGAGGTTTTTAGAAAGACTATTCTTGAGTGGACCCAACCGTTGGTCGCTAGATTTTGCCAAAAACACAATATTGTTTATCCAGAACTGGATGATGATGGCAATATTAAAGACCTAGACTGGCGAAATAGAACGAAAGACGCAGACTGACTTGCCGAACACTTAATCGTGCGAACGGCACTTAGAAAGCCTGCCAATACCACAAAACTAACGATATTAATCTAAACGATTGGCCCAGAACTCGCTAAAAGGGACCATCCATTTAGGACATTCCTTTGGGCTTCATTTTGCAGAATACTTTCTGCATTCAGTGATGCTATTGAAATCTCTGGTTTAATCGGTATGTCGCCACTCATTTGTAACCCAAGATAGCGCATCGCGCAAACTCGCAGGAAGGATGTAAAGTTCCCCAAATTATGCCCAGCTTCTATAGACTCAGAATATAGTCGGGACAGCATCTCAGGAAGTGTTAAAGAATCTCTGGCTGCGATCTCTTCGAGTACATGCCAGAAATATGTTTCGAGTCTCACGCTTGTTACCATCCCGTCAATCCTCAACGACCTTGTCGATGCTCTCCATAGTTCAGGGCTCGCGCCGATAAAAAGTTTACACATGAATGATTTCCTCAATTAAATGATTATCACCTCCATATGACGTTACTGCACAGCGTCCATTAAATCACATTAGCTATGCGATCTTCTATAGGGAACAGAACGAATATGCGTTATTGAATAATTGTAGCGGCTAGAGCGACGTAGTCAAAAATACAGCCATATATTGGGGACGAGCATGTTACATTTTAAGGTCAATCGGGAAGGATAAAGGGTGCCATCCTTGGCAGAACAATACTTGAAGGTCCACTAAAGGGGGGAGCGGTACTCATCAAGCAACGTTAAAAAACTTACATATTCTTGGTCCGTTAACTTTTCAAGTTCACGTTTAAATGGGCCAATACCGGAGTTAAAGGCTTGTAATAGATCAACCTCTACAGAGCTTTCAGCCGCTGTAGAACAATTTTCATGTAGCATTTGGGACTTCTCCATCAACTATAAATTTAGTAGGAATAACGTCTGATAAATTTATGCCTTTGGGGGTCCTCGTGACCAAAAGATAAGCGCAGGGTGGGGTACGTAGCTGGCGTACGGGGCAAGGGTAAATACCCGGGGCGCAATCGGTGCCACCGACCCAGTCTCGATAGAAGAGGCCGCAAGATTGTTTAAAGACTTGCATTTATGATGCTCACTCTCAAATATTTCATCTTGAGTGACTACGTGCATAACGCTATGCACAACTGTACTCCCCAAGAAGAGAGTCATGATCAATGCTAATTGAAGAGCAAATTTCGTGCCGTTTGTTTTTAAATGACCCAGGTTCATTTATTTATTATCTTATACCCATAGGGAAAAGTGGTAGTATTATAATAATACCCTGGCATAGTGGTTTAGTCGGATTGTTTACTCGTGATGGCTTTGCAGGAAGACCAATCAGTAACTTTAGAAAGATGATGAACTATACTTATATGAGTTGCTCCTAACCAGCAGCAAAGCCTGTAGTTTTTTATGCTAATAAGCAATCAGATCACTCTGCGGTGTGGGAATCGTCGGCTTCTTATTATCCCTTGAGCCTGGCACTGCCAAAAACTCTATTTAGCTTTTCCTGAGCTAAATAATGCAGGGGGGATTACCGATTTAGCTGGAATACAGGTGGATACTTCTAGTTGCTGATCTCTTACTAGGACGGAGTATCATAATGATCTAATAAATTATAAAGTTCTCTTACCTGATCACGGCTTAAAGATTGGAATTTATTTTTGAAAACCTCAAACCCCAAATTAAACGCCAAACCAATGGAAATTAGATAGGCATCCTCGTCATCATCATCTTGATTTTCGTTGTGACTATCCGACTCGTAAAGCATCCGGTAGGACCTCTGTTATTATTACAGTTACCTAAAAGGAACATCCATGTAGAGTGACTTCCAAATTCGGGCTTCAGTTCTTTTGAAAAATTAGTAACACTAATAACCCTAAGTTTAACTTAAAGGCCAAGGCTTAGCAAACTGGCAGCAAACAAGAATATTTTTTGGAGGTCAATAAACTGACAAATCAAGTATTAGAAACTTTTTAGCAAGTTTGTCATCGGGGGGCGCACAGCCCTCTGAAAATATAACAAATTCACCCGCACCTTTTTTTTGAACCAGATAATGAGGCCCATTGGTTGACATACGAGTTTGTTTGTAAGATGTATTTTCAAGCACATCTATGCATTTAAACACCATTCCTTCGAAAGCCTGCCACGGTCTTGCAGCACCATCGTCTACTTCTATAAGGTATTCCTTGTCGGCGCGAATAAAAAATTTGCAGCTTTCCTCGGGCCATACTATTGATTCATTAAGAATCAAGTTAGGGTCGTTCGTACTATATCGAACTTCTTTAGTTGCAACCGAAGGTAAAGATTCAATGATGTTAGGATCAATTTCTGTGGGGTGAACGTCTAAGTAGTTCGCTAGCTTAACAACAGTTTGAGATGACATAGCTGTTATGCCGTTAAGGTACTGACTTAACGCGCCCTGGGTCCATTTAAGTTGAGTCGCAGCTAGAGCTTGAGTAACCTTCATCTCTTTCTTTCGGATATTCCAAATTCTCTTAAGATTACCTGCAATCTCAGCCTGATTCCCTTCCTCCATTCGCACTAACTCCAGTTGTATTAAGGACTAATTCGTTGATGAAAATTGGTTTCATCGACCACTCGGGGAATAATATTACTGACTTTTTATGGTAGCTGTAAAGGTGCTTCCTACGATAATTCTAGTCTGGAATACTCTCCAATGTTGTCATAATCATACTAATTTTATTAATGGACTCGGCAAGTTCTTCACTGGGCATGGAATCTGCGACAATCCCACCGCCACCCCAACAATGCATGCTTTGATTGCTGGCTATAACAGTTCTTATGGCGATATTAGTATCCATTCTGCCATTGCTGCTTACATATCCAATACTGCCGCAGTAAACAGAGCGTTTTAAAGGCTCAAGTTGTTCAATTATTTCCATGGCCCTTTTTTTCGGTGCGCCTGTTATTGAGCCCCCAGGAAAAGCATCTCGGAGGACATCCAGAGCGCTGCTGGTTGGTGATAATTTGCCAATTACCGTACTTACAAGATGATGAACATTGGGAAATGTTTCAAGAGCGAAGAGTGTTGGGACGTTAACAGACCCTGGAGTACAATTTTTGCTAAGGTCATTACGCAGCAGATCAACAATCATTACATTCTCCGCGCGATCTTTCTGGCTGTTCCGCAAAATTTCTGCATTTTGTGTGTCTTCCTCGCAGGATTTGCCTCTTGGGATGGTTCCTTTAATTGGCTTAGTCTCTACTGTGAACCCGCTAGCAGATTCATGCTTAGATACCTTTAAAAACCGCTCTGGAGACATAGATAAAATGGCTCTATCCGTCCATTTCCAAAAAGCTGAATAGGGCGCAGCTACAGCCTTTCTTAGTCTGAGGTAAGCATTCCATTCATCTCCCAAATACGGTGCTGAAAAATGTTGGGCGAAGTTCGTTTGATAACAATCTCCGCTGTTAATGTATTCTTTGATTTGCTCAATATTTTCAAGATATTCATCAGCTCCCAGTGTCGCAGAGAACTCAGCAGTAAGTGCAAATTCACCTGCCAACTCACAATCCACTTGTTTTGATTTCTTTAATCGGTCTAGAACCTCGTTTCTAAGTTGTGCAGAACAGTTCTCATGAATGATGACCTGAGCTATCTGTTCATCATGATCTACTATGAGGGCCCATAAAAACCGACCAATCCTCATATCAGGCAAATCTACTGCCTCTGCAGTTAAGTCAGGAATTTCGATGAAGCGCCTTCCTAAGTCGTAGCCAAAGAAGCCTAAAAGACCCCCAGTAAATGCAAGATTTTCGTAACCCTCTTGTATCGGCTGTAAAGGTTCTAATATTTCTTGAGCAAGATCAAAAGGATCCCTCGTGCTTTGGGCAGTGCCCTGGCTATCAAAAATAGTAGAGGTGTTGCCTTTTGTTTCGATAATGATATCCGCTGAACTTGAGATAATATCAATATTACCTTGAGAACTCGTGGGCCTGCCACTATCTAGCCAGATAGCCTCGGGCATATCCCTGATTGCATCAAAAAGTCCTGTGCAGTCGCAGACATAGGGTATTTCATGGCAGGTAACAGACTTCATTAGGCTTTAAGTTTTCCATCGTTCTGATTTAGTAGTTTGATCTAGCTCTAAGGCGGCTACTTTATGGATTAAATAGATTATACGCAATCGTCAATTGACACTTTTAATGGTTTAATTCATCTTATCGACTTATATAAACATATGGGCAAAAACATGCTGATGATACGTAATGCTAACGCTGACCAAGATGCCAAAATGCTAACCCAGCATAACTGTGCCATGGCCTTGGAGACCGAAGGAAAAGTATTAGACATAGAATCTGCAGAACTGGGTGTTCAAGGTCTGTTTGATAGGCCGCAATTCGGTTTTTATTTAGTTGCAGAAGTCGACGGACAACCGATTGCCAGTCTGATGGTTACCTATGAGTGGTCTGATTGGCGTAATGGCTTATTTTGGTGGATTCAATCAGTCTATGTAAAACCGGCTTTTAGGCGAACAGGGGTGTATAAGAGTATGTACAAAAAGCTTAAGGCTATGGCGATTGCAGAAGTAACTCCGGTTTGCGGTTTTAGGCTCTATGCGGAAACAGAAAATATTGCTGCCCATAAAACCTATGAAAACAGTGGTATGCATCAGTGTGAATATCTAATGTTTGAAGAAACCGCGGTTTAGACCGGAAACAATCGACTCAGAAGCGCGGGCACAGCAGTTTCAACCCGCAATATTCGTGGACCTAAATGCATAGGGTCAAAGCCAATTGCCGAGAGTTTTGTTACTTCGTAAGGGATAAACCCTCCTTCAGGGCCTATGGCTAAAGTTACTTGGCTGTTTAAGTTTATCGGACAGGGTTTTTTGGCTCCTGGATGAGCAATAATTGCTCTTGAGCCTCCGACGATGTCGGTTAGTTCATCCTCAACAAAAGGTTTAAACAGCTTACGCAGATGAACGGAGGGGAGGATGGTGTCCTTTGCCTGTTCTAGCCCCAGAATAAGCTGTTCCTCTATTGCTTGTGGTTGAAGAAACGGGGACTGCCAAAAGCTTTTTTCAACTCGGCTAGAATTTATTAAATAGACATTTTTTACGCCCATAGCGGCAATGGTTTGGAGGACTCTTCGCAACATTTTTGGTCGGGGAAGAGCAAGAATGACCGTTATTGGTAAAGGCTTAGGCGGTTGAGCACCCAGCTCTAATGAGATAGTGGCGTGCTCATCGGTTAGCGTATTGATTTTGCCTCTACCCATAGTACCGTTTATTTCGCCTAAATTAAGAAAGTCACCCTCAGTTAACCGCTGCACTTGTGTAAGGTGATCTAACTGACGACCGCTGATCTTAGCGACGTTGTTTTCGATACTATCTGATTTAAGGAGCATTAGGTTCATAGGGGTAATTGTACCGGAAAATTATCTTTTCAGCCTCGATATCTAGTGCGATTGACAGGAAAACATCAATGGCCTAAAGTCTCACGTCGAGCTTGGCATGGACGCTTGCTTATCAAGCATTGGTGGTCTTTGTCGGGAGCCCTAGCCCAAAATAAACCAACTCAAAATAATCCAAAATAGAGGCAGATAATGTCAGATAAAATACCGAGAGATAATAGTAATGACTACACGGAGACTATGGCTGGCAGAAGGAGAGAATTTATCTCTGGAAAGACGTCGACGTCTTTAGATCATATTGGTCATTATTCTGTCGATCCTGGCTCAACCGCAGGAAATATTGAAAACTTTTTTGGAGTAGCTCAGATACCTATGGGTCTGATGGGTCCTTTACTTGTGAACGGTGAGCATGCTCAAGGCGAATTTTATGTTCCCATGGCGACCAGCGAGGGTACGTTGGTTGCAAGTTACAACCGTGGAGCGCGCCTAGTGCGAGAAGCTGGCGGGGTTACAGTTTCAGTAGTAGATGACGCCATGCAAAGAGCTCCAGTCTTTATTTTTAAAGATGCTAGAGAGGCACGTGATTTTGGAGTTTGGGTAGAAGAGAATTTCGACCAGATAGCAGCTCAAGCGGAGACAACAACTTCCTCCGGGAAACTGCGCAATATTCAACAATTTGCCGCTGCTCGAATGCGCTATTTGCGCTTTAATTACACTACAGGTGATGCAGCAGGGCAGAATATGGTTGGTAAAGCCACTTTTGTGGCCTGTGAATGGATTAAAGCTAACTACCCAGGAATTGAGCGTTATACCCTCTCAGGCGCCATGGACACGGATAAGAAGCATTCACAGCTTAATACTCTGCATACAAGAGGAAAGCGTGTTATCGCTGAGATAACCATTCCCAGCGGCTTACTTGAAAAAGTAATGGGCACAACCGCTGAAGCTTTGTATAAGGCCCGTTCTGTAAATCAGGTTGGCTCTTTACTTGCTGGTTCGATCAATACTGGAGCGCATTCTGCAAATGGTATTACTGCTACCTTTATTGCCACAGGGCAAGATGTTGCTAATGTTGCCGAATCCTCCGCGGCTATCGTTTATGCAGACCTAGACCATAACGGAAATTATTATTTGTCGATTACCATACCTTCGTTAATTGTCGCTACCTATGGAGGTGGTACGGGTTTACCCACGCAGCAAGAATGCCTCAAAATGATGGGGTGTAGCGGGGCCGGTAAAGTGAACAAACTAGCCGAAATTATTGGTGCGACAGTAATGGCAGGTGAAATCTCCTTAATGAGTGCCGTATTGGCCGGAGACTGGGTGACTAGTCATGACGCACTGGGGCGGAATCGATAATAGATTGAGCGTGCCTTTTGTAGTAATTGTGAGTGAGTTCACTATAATGGCGCCCCTCTGGGCTCGTAGTTCAATGGATAGAATAGGGACCTCCTAAGTCTTAGATGCAGGTTCGATTCCTGCCGAGCCCACCAATTTTTAGCGCGCTATCTAGCTAGTTAAGAGAGACAAAGCGCAAGTCCTCAGTGCGCTATTTAGGTAATAACTTCAAACAAGACCTCTGATCGATTTGACGAACGTTGGTCTTTAGCCCAATCTATAAACTATGATTTCAATTTGAGTTACGTATGAGCGAATTCCCAAAGTTTAGACAAGCTGATTACCCTAAACTCTATTTAGAGCAGACCGACAAAGATTTGGCGAAAAGTTTACATCCCAGCCTGCGCTATGCCTATTTTAAAACCATAGCTAAGGGTGGTAAATCTCTTATTCAATCATGCAAAGATTTACATCTTGGTCGAGTAGTTTGTCATAAATCCTTACTGCCTGAGTTTGCCAACGATCCCATTGAACAAAAAAGGCTGCTGCGTGAAGCTCGTGTCTCTGCAATGTTGCAGCACCCTAATACTATGCCTACTTATGAAGTTGGCCGTGATCATCATGGAAACTGCTATTTCACCATGAAGCTAGTCCACGGCTATACGTTTCGAGAAATTATCGATTATCGAGAACGCTATGATGTGACGCAGCTCGTTAATATCATTATTCAAGTAGGTCATGCTCTGCAATACGCGCATACTCACGGTGTTGTCCACCGAGATATTAAACCGGAAAACATCCTTGTAGGCCCTTTTGGTGAAGTCCTGTTATTAGATTGGGGTTTGGCAAAGGTAAGAAGTGAGGAGGGCGCACCGTCGGATATAGACGACATGTCATCCGAAGCTCTGACGGAAGACCCAACAATGACTGGCTTTCAAAAGCTGCAGGGAACGATTGCATACATGTCCCCGGAGCAAATTAAAAAGGCTCCCGACATAGATGGCAGAACGGATATTTATAGTCTTGGTGTTGTGCTTTATGAGGCTTTAACCGGGGTTAAGCCGAGCTTGGGTGATACTATGGATAAGATAAAGGCAAGCACGCTAAATGATATTCCAATCATCCCATCAGAAATATCCACGACGCCTATATCAAAGGTATTAGATGACATTGTTATGCAGTGCTTGGCCAAAGATGCAAACAAACGGATGCAGAGTGTTGGTGAGCTAATACGCTTACTTAAAGAAGGTTTAGGGGTATAAATAGGCTAGATTTAAAGCTTAGCCAGAATGAAAGAAATGTTATCTTGACCTCCACAATCCAGCGCTCTGTCCAGTAATTTTTCACCGTACTCATTTAGGCTATGTTTAAAGCCGATTGCGTAATCCAGCATTAACTCATCACTAACTTTGTCAGAGAGGCCATCAGTGCAGGCGAGGATAATATCACCGGGCGCGATTTGTGTGCTGTCAGAATCTGGCTTAATTAATAATATACTGCCGATTTTTTGAGTCAGTATACTGGGCGCTCGACGATATAAATCAGGTGCTAAGGTTGCATCAATTTTGTCTCTATCCAGTGTGTGGTCAGTGGTTAGCTGTTTAATGGTCTTATCTAAGCTTCTGATCAAGTAAATTCTAGAATCGCCCACCCAAGAGTAATGAAGTTGACCATCTGTAACCCATAGACAGGTCAGGGTTGTCCCCATAGAGCGATACTTTTCTTCGTTTCTCTGAATAGTAATGATTGTCTCGTTAGCATACTTAATAGCATTGCCTAACTCACGGCAAGGATACTTATCTAACACATCTCCACTGGTCTGGCGCAGATATTCGATACAAGCATCGACTGCCAGTTGACTGGCAACTTCACCATAATCATTACCGCCCATACCATCTGCGATAGCTGCTATTTGCAAGGTTGAATCAATCTTGAGGAAATCTTCATTATTACGCCGAACTTTGCCGGGGTCGCTGCAGGAGAAAAATTGAATGTCAGAAGATATCGGCATGGACAACAGTTTACCGATTAACTCGATAAAATTCACCAGATGCACTGAAATGGGCAAAATTAGAGCCTAATAAGCTGTTCGATTAGAAGATTGACAGCGGATAGCTGATATTGCTTAAATCATTCGAGGAAAAAGGTTACCTACTAAAATTCCAATCACCAAGGCCCTACGCGTCATGGCACTAGAAGATCAACTTGAGATTGAAGAGCATGCTGAAGCCGCTGTATACGAGTTGGTAGGGCCATTAAATGAAACTAGTCAAGAAATTGGTGGTTTTATATGGCAAATAATAGCGAGCAACCTTCCTAGAGATCTACATTGGCAGTTTCTCGCTGTGACCTTAGTTCTTGCCGTCTTTATTTGGCTGGCTAGAAAGGGGCATGGTTCGCGAGGGGCGGATGGGAGAGAGCGACCAGCACCTTTACTGAAGTTTTTATTCCCGAGGGATATTTATACTCACATTTCAGCTCGAGTAGACATCTGGCTATGGGTTACCGAGAGAGTACTAAGACCACTTTGGTTCGTTGGTTTAATGGCGACTGTAGGCCCAAGTGCCGAGTCTGCGATGATATCTAGCCTACAATGGGCTATTGGAGCACCGCTAGGGCTAGAGGTCACTTATGGTTGGATGCTTTTATACAGCTTGGTTACCCTGCTTTGTTACGACTTCGTTTTTTTCATTATTCATTACACGATGCATAGAGTGCCGGCACTTTGGGCAGTCCATAAGGTGCACCATTCAGCTGAAGTATTAACCCCTCTTACACGCTACAGAGAGCACTTTTTAGCCGGCCCTATCTGGGCAGCCGGAAGCGCTCTCAGTTACGGGCTTGTTGGTGGAGTGTTTACTTGGCTGTTTGGCGGAGGCATAACAGCAGCGACCCTTTTTAATATAGGTTTCTTTTCACTACTCTTTGGATTTAACGGTTCTTTTCGCCATTACCATGTCCAATTCAATTATCCGCATTGGCTTTCCCTGTGGCTTCATAGTCCAGCGATGCACCACATACACCACAGTTACCTTGAACCCCACTGGGATAAAAACTTTGCAGCAGTGACCAGCATCTGGGATAGGCTCTTTGGAACGCTGTATATCCCCGTTAAGGATGAATACACTCCCTGGGGTATTGGACCCAAAACACAGTCAGAGCACCGTACCTACTTGCAAAACACGTTGGGGCCATTTAATGACTGGTACAAAATGGTAAAAAAAGGAGACTCACCACAAGCTGGTGCAGTGCCGACTAAGAAGCCTATTAGTTAGGTGAAGAAATATTAGCTCAAGGGTAAAAGAGCTATTTGCATAGGCCTCCCGCTTGATTTGAATCATGTGAATACATTTTTCTAAGCATTGAAACTAAATTATAATTACACATACAACCAGTTCGTGGATAGTTCTTGTGGAGGCGTATAAATGGGTTTGTTGGCGATTTATATTGGTTTGGCACTGTCGGTTTCTTTTTTATGCTCGCTATTGGAGGCTACGTTATTGTCACTTACTCCCACATTCTTAGAGAGCCTGGAGAACAAACGACCAAAACTAGGTTTGTTGTGGCGCAATTTTAAATCAGATATCGATAAACCTTTAGCTGCAATCCTATCGTTGAATACAATAGCTCATACTATTGGTGCTGCGGGTGCTGGGGCTCAAGCGACCAAGTTATTTGGAGAGTTATACTTCGGAATAATCTCTGCTGTTCTAACATTGTTGATACTCGTATTTTCAGAGATTATTCCCAAAACCCTTGGCGCTAGATATTGGCGTCAATTAGCGCCAATCTGTGGTTATATTCTTTGGTGGGTTCAATTTTTGATGTACCCCTTAGTCGTAATGGCGAAGATATTAACAGGCTGGATGGCTCCTAAGAGTGACGCTCCCACAGTATCAAGGGATGACTTCCATATGTTGGCCAACATGGGTCGCAGAGAAGGGGTTATCAATGCAGATGAGGCACGTGCGATAAATACGTTATTGGCTTTCAGAGGGTTGACTGCAAGAGATGTGATGACACCCAGAACAGTCATGGCTACATTGTCTGCGGCTATTCGAGTAGGAGACATTCTTCCTAGTGATCCATCCTTGAGATTTTCAAGAATTCCAATTTATAACAGCAATGATGATGATATTGTTGGCTTTGTCCGTAAAGACGATATATACAAAGAGGTCGCCGAAGGTCGTTTAGATACTAGACTTGACAGTCTTAAGCGGGAGCTATTGGGTGCTTTAGAGGTAAAAGCTTTGCCTGAACTGATGCAAACTATGGTTAATGAGCGGGTTTCGATATGCTTAGTTGTGAGCGAGTACGGTGATCCACTTGGGGTCGCTACAATGGAAGACCTAGTAGAAACCATGTTAGGTATGGAAATTGTTGATGAGTCAGATAGTCATATTGATATGCAAGAACGTGCTAGAGAGCTTTGGCGGCTGCGGGCTAACGCAGCGGGTCTAGAGCTCGGTCATGACGAATAATAGGTCGCATTTAGAACAAAAAATCGTGACATTTCTTTTTTAAAAATGGTTGTAAAATAGCGGCCCAATTTATTAGATGAAAAAAGCCCTTTAGGAAAAGGGCTTTTTTGTAGGCCGACTACTTAAGTCTAATCATTAACTCATCTGAGTGCTCTAACACGTCCAATTTCATATCGGCTAGTTCATTCTCATGAATGACAGAAACAGCGGCGACTTTGGCTCCAAAATCAGCATAGCTGTCATACCCACAGACGAAATACCAAGCCTGCTCAGGGCCCCAGAAATGTTCCATCATATTGCACCCGCCAAATGCAGAGTCATAAGCACTAAAGATGGTTGACGCATTCGCTCTTTTTTCGTTATCAGTAAGATAAGGACCAAAGGTATAACGGGCCATAACTACATAAGGTGTTAGTTTTGTGAGATTTGTTTCAACCATCGCCACTAAATGGTCACTATGATTGCCATGAAGTTGCCTAGCTTCTCTTCCTGCAGGCTCATCAGTGTCATTGATTTCGCCAAAATGCTCCCAGCTATCAAAATAACAATAAGTATAAAATGCTCGTTCCCCACCGAATTGATGCCTTAGTAGGCCACAGTTGTTAAAGCCACTGCTTTCAAGTGATGCTATACCTTTTTCAAGGCTCTTTGCTAAGGTAGCAGGATTAGTCCCTGCAGGAATGGTGTATGAAGATAGATAAGCAAAGTTGTTTCCCTTCATCTTGTGATTAGCTTCACCTTCTTCGTGATGAGCACCTGTTACTGAAAAGCTAGCACTGATAAGTGCCAATAAAATAAGTAAGTTTTTCATAATTAATCCTCAAAGTCTGAAGCTTGTGTTCTGTGAACACCACCGTAACTGGCGGGAGAATAATGGGCGCTTCGTAAAACCCAATTACCGTCCTCTTTTACCCAATTCATTGTTACTCGAGTTCTATAGTCATTCATCTTGCCATTACTACCCACCATGCCTTCTGAGTAGAAACGCACATGGACGACGTCATCCGCGATCGCAGTCGCTTCTGGATAAAAGTATTGCGTAATTGCATCACCACTTTTCTTCCACCCAGCAATTGTTTGAACTGCAGGCTGCTTGTGAAAGCTCCCATCTGAGTTAGTGTCCAAAGTGCCAGACTTACTCGAAAGTGCTATTACTGCTTTAAAATCTCGGGTATTGCGAGCATCCATATAGGCCGACAAAGCCTCTAAAACCTCAGACTCACTAGAATCTGAGTGTTGATCTGCATAGGCCAAATTACCTAAGCTCATAATGATCGTTATTAATGTCGCTGCTAACTTTTCCATGTATGACTCCTCTTGTTAAAATTATTTGTGCACCCGATGTTATCAGATAGCCAATCATAAGTGCATATTTATAGACTAGCACCTCATTTGAAGCTTTGTGAGCTATTTTTAGGAAACTGACTATTTCGCAATAGTGATGGCCATGAAGATCAAGAAATCGTTAATCCAAAACTTTGTAGCTAACAGTTAATGGTTTTTCGTAGACATTTACACTCGCGCCATCGATAAGCACGCATTCTAGCTTTGAGGTTGTACTTCAATACAATGTGTACCGTTCAGTGGGGAGGTGTAAAGAAGTGACCAAGCCTTACTAGACGCTTTACGAAGCTTACATGGACAGGCTTAAGACAACTTTAATTACCGTAAGTTGTCGTTTCCGATCTTTTGTATGCTGTCATTGTATTGCGGTAAGTAACAGAACAACAACTAGACACAGGATTGGGGGGACAGATAGAAGTCCTATTGCGAATAATTTGACCTCGCGGTTTACTCGAGTCATTACAGTTCTTCCTTTTATAACAGTGATGTTGGGCATCAATTTAAGGGACTGCTTGGCAAGTCTTTTTGATCTAGATCTATAAACGAGTGGATTGTTGAAGAACTTTTAAGTTATCTGTTAAGGAGACTCAGATAGATTTAATTAAATTAAGGTGTAGTACAGGTCAATAATAGCTAGCGAATATAAAAAAACCCCTGCAGAAACAGAGGTTTAATTAGTATAAATGGCGGTGGGATAGGGATTCGAACCCTAGATACGCTATTAACGTATGCCAGTTTTCAAGACTGGTGCATTCAACCGCTCTGCCATCCCACCTTTCGAAGGCGCGATTATACAGCGCCTTTTACTTGGAACAAGTACCAATTAAGACTTTGGTGTATTTTCCTCTGAAGATTTTTCAGATGGATTGGTTTTACCGGCTTCAGAGTCAGCCTTTTTAGCCTTTGAAGCTGCCTTTGGCTTTGCCACCGCTCGCTTTTTCCGTGGGTCATTAGAGGCCCTTGGTCCAGCTTTTTTGGGTTTGCTAGCTACTGGTGTCGGCTCCGATGAAACCGCTGGAGCGGGTATTTCGACACGTTCTGTGCTCACCTTGACCTCCACAACTGGTTTTGGCTTTTTGCGAGGATCATTACTGGCTCTTACTACTGTATCAACCACAGGAGAGGATTCTGAGTCGGCTGCAGGTTTAGC
>Ga0206679_10002428_pt1 | contig 14757 bp, 13 predicted proteins | sample M110012015metaG_FD_155464 | JGI IMG/M metagenome (GOLD analysis project Ga0206679, IMG submission 155464) | Ammonia-oxidizing marine archaeal communities from Monterey Bay, California, United States - M1 100m 12015 | ecosystem: Environmental > Aquatic > Marine > Intertidal zone | place: USA... | reverse complement strand
ATACTAATAAACAATGAAATTAGATATTTTAGTTTTCGGAGCTCATCCAGATGATGTAGAACTTGGATGTTCTGGCACCATATTAAAACATATCAAACAAGGTTTAAAAGTTGGTATTATTGATTTGACTAGGGGAGAACTTGGAACAAGAGGAACTCATAAAACCAGAACTGAGGAAACTAAAAACGCAACTGATGTATTAGGAGTATCTATTAGAGAAAATATGGATTTTAAAGATGGATTTTTTATAAATGATGATGAACATAGAATATCTATAGTAAAAAAAATAAGAAAATATAAACCAAATATTGTTATCACAAACGCACCAACAGATAGACACCCAGATCATGGAAGAGCTTCTGAGTTAACTATTGATTCTTGTTTTCTTTCTGGTTTAGAAAAAATAGATACTAATCAAAAAGTATGGAGACCTAAACATATATATCACTATATTCAGTTCAATACCATTTTACCTGACTTTGTTGTAGATATTACAGATGAAATAGATAAGAAATTAGAATCTATTTTATGCTATAAAACTCAATTTTATAATCCTGATTCTATCGAAACAAAAACAATTATTTCTTCAGAAGATTTTTTAGAAAGCGTTAAGTACAGAGCAAAGGATTTAGGAAGACAGTCCGATTGTAAATATGCTGAAGGATTTATTACAAATCAGACTTTAAAGGTAAACTCTCTTTTAGATTTAATATAGAGTTTTGTATTTTAAACGAATGGAATTTCCGATTACAATTACATCAGAGAAGGCCATAAATAAAGCTCCCCACATTGGATCGAGATAACCTAAAACAGCAATAGGAATAGCTACTATATTATAGGCAAATGCCCAAAATAAATTTTGTTTTATTGTTAAGTAGGTGTGTTTGCTAATTTTATGCGCCAGAGGAAGTTGTAAAAGATTAGTTTTGTTTAATAAAACTACATCTGCAGATTGTGTTGCTACATCAGTCGCTCCACCTACAGAAATACCTACAGAAGCTAATGAAAGGGATGGAGCGTCATTTATCCCATCTCCTAACATAGCGGAATGATCTTTTTCTTTTTTTATTACATCTAGTTTTTCATGTGGGAGTTTCTCAGAATAAATAGATTTAAAAGAGATTTTATTAGAGACTAAATCACATTTGTATTTTTTATCTCCACTTAATAAACTTGTGTTTATTCCTTCAGAATTAAATTCAGAAATGACATCCTTTGTATGCTCTTTTATTTCATCTTCTATATCAATTGTAGAAATTAAAACATTGTTCTTAGTAATGAATAAGTCGTGTGTATTTTCTAAATTTTTAATAATTCTAGAAGAACCAATAGTGTACACATTACCTTTATATGACGCAGAAACACTAACTCCTTTTTCTTCTTTTATTTGTGTTATTTCTACTTTTTTAGAGGTCTTCCCTAATTCTTTTATTAAAGATTTTGCAATAGGGTGGGAAGAATAACTCTCTAAACTAAAAACTATATTTTTTATTTCTTCTTCATTTCCTTCAATAACATTAAAAGATTTTATTTTAAAATCACCAGTTGTAATTGTTCCTGTTTTATCAAAAAATATGTGACTTATTTTCGCAAATCTCTCCAGTGTATCACCACCTTTTATTAGTATTCCATTTTTAGCAGCTCTACCAATACCAACCATCACTGCTGTTGGTGTAGCAAGTCCCATTGCACAAGGACAAGAGATAACTAATACTGCAATTGACCTTAAAAAAGAGTCAACTAACTCTATATTAAAAATATAGTAGGATAGAATGAAGGTAGAAAGTGATATTACCAGAACAACAGGAACAAAAACAGAGCTTATTCTGTCTCCTAATTTTTGTATTTTCGGTTTGTTATTCTGAGCATTCTTTACTAGTTCAATAATATTCGAAAGAATAGTGTCAGAACCTACATTTGTAGCTTGTATTTTAATGTTTCCATCTGATAAAATTGTCCCACCTATTACTTCCGAACCAATTGATTTTGTGACAGGGATACTTTCTCCTGTAATCATAGACTCATCAATTGAAGCTATCCCCTCAATAATAACTCCGTCCACCGGTATTTTATCTCCTGAGTTTACAAGTAGAATGTCTCCAACCTTAACCTCATCATAAGAAATCTCTATTACATTATTATTTCTTTCAATTTTTGCTTTAATATTTTGTATATCTGAAAGCTCTCTTATAGAGGTAGTAGTTTGTTTTACACTCCTATGTTCCAAAACATTCCCTAGTAAAACCAAAGTTATTATAGTTGCAGAAGTTTCAAAAAATAAAAATTTATGATACAAATTAGTCCCTTCATATAAATACCAACCATATATACTATAAAAGAAAGCAGCAGAACTACCAATGGTAATAAGTACATCCATATTTAAATACCCACTTTTTATAGATCCTAAGGCACTTTTTCCAAAAAACCAAGTACCAACAAGGAAAACAGGTAAGCAAAGTAAAAATTGATTTAACGGGTTTTGTAATACATCTACATTTGGCAAAAACATATGAGAAAAAAGAGGAATAGTAAACACTAAACTGAAGAAAAATAACTTTTCTTGTATTGGCATTTTACTTTCATTTTCTTCATATAACACTCTATACCCTAATTGTACAATCCAACTTTCTACTTTATCTATTGGAATTGCAGTAGAAGAGAAACTAGCTTCAGATGTAGCAAAACTCACATTAACATCCGTTAAACCTTTGGAGGTTAGATGTTTTTGAATCCCTAATGCACAATTAGCACATGTCATCCCTTCAATTATTAAAGTATCTTTGTTTTTCATTTTATTCATCCTTGCAAACTTAATAAAGATTTGTTTTGAAAGTTGCTATTTTTTATAAGTAAATTTTATATTTGCACTCTCAAAAATGGTGATTGTAGCTCAGTTGGTTAGAGCACTGGTTTGTGGTGCCGGGGGTCGTGGGTTCGAATCCCATCAGTCACCCATTTAAATAGAAAAGGAGTTGATTTAATATCAACTCCTTTCTTATTATTTAATAATTTGTTTTATACCTCTTAAGAATTGTATTTTTGGCTGAAAACCTGTAAACTGTCTTACTTTTTCATGTTTTGAATTTAACACTACAAAAGTAGGAGTAATAATACCATCTTTATATCTTCCAAATTCAAAATAAAAATCATGTCTCCAATCATGTCTTCCTGAAGAAATATCTTGCTGATTTCCATAGACCTTATTATTGTACACTATTGTATCTTTAGTATATCCATTAATTTTTACTGGGAGGAAGTTAGTATTAATTAATGTTATAATTTCAGGGTCTGAGATAGTTTCTTTTTTCATCTTATCGCAATATTCGCAATTTGGTTTATAAAAGAAAATTAATATATCTTGATTATACTTTGAAGCATATTCTTCTGCTTTTTCTAAAGACATCCAATTTATCTTGTTTTGTTTAGTACTCCCTTGAGAAAAAGAAATAAAAGGAACTAAAAAGAAGAATAAGAAAAAGTATTTTTTCACTTTACTTTTTCTTTATTAAATCATTAGCAACAGCAATCCATTTAGTAGGACCTCCAGCAACATAACCAGTACTACCTAATTTGTCTAAATTTACTTTACCGTTTTCTCCTTTTATAGGATTTACCATCCAAACAGTAGGGTATCCTCTAACACCAAACATTTGCTGTAACTCTCTGTTTTGTTTTTGTAACTCAGGAGAAAGTTTTGTTCTTCTAGGAAAATCAATATCTACTAGTACAACATTCTTTTTAGCCCATTTATTAAATTCTGGAGTTTTAAATACCTCTTTAACTAGTTTTTTACACCAACCGCACCAATCAGAACCAGTAAAAAATAACATTAACGGTTTTCCTGTTTTAACGGACAATTCAATTGCTGAGTTCATGTCTGTATTCCAATCGTTTTCTATGTGTTGAGAAAATGAATTGAAAGAGAAAGTAATAAATAATAATAAGATTAATTTTTTCATAGTTTTTGTTTTGTTTAATAGTTAGTTTTTATTTTTTTAATGTACTCCGTGCATTAACCTCCTAATGAATGGTGACAATAACATAACGAAAAGAGAGATTAATATTGTAACAATACCTATTTTCATATATACAATATTATACTGCATTAAAGTAGCTACAGGTTTATTTTTAATTTCAGGACTTCCTAAAAACTTGTTAGTGTAAATAGATAATAAATCTGAAGGACCTTCTTGAATTGAAAAATTATAATTTAAGGTAATACCCTCATCTGAAGTTAGACTTATACCTAAAGGAACAGGAGATAAATTACTTTTATTAAATCCTTCATTCCAATTAGAATTAATAATAGTATTAGAAGAATAACTTAAACCTGCTATTGCGTCATTATTATCTTTTATACTTTCATTTGTTTTGTAAAAAGTAGTTATTAAAGATGGTTTTAATGTGATATCTTGAATCTTAGAATTAAGATTAATTAATATTTCATCTACAATTATAATGTTTTTATCTGAAGTAATATGATTTTCTTTTTCAGATTTTAGAGTTAGTATTAATAATCCTTTTGAATCAACATCCCACCAAAACTTTTCCTTAGACTCTATTATTTCATTAATAATTAATTTATTTACACTAGTTTTTTCTAATTTATAATCTTTCTTATCAGCCTCAGATAACTTATCTTCATCAACAAAAGAATATTCATTATCATCAGAATTGTAAGTAGTGATTTTTTTAATTCCTTTAATGTTGTTTTTGAAATCAAAATTCATTTTAAAGACATAACTACTTTGACTTTCTCCATCAGAAATAGTTATAACATTTGTTTCATTATAAAATTCTTTTGAAGTTAGCTTTGCTATTCCACCAGATATATAATGAGCAAAAGTTGAAGACAAGAACCAAACTCCCATAATGAAAGAAATAATTTTTTTAGGAGCTAATTGTGTTACTTTCGATAACCCTATAGGAGATAAAAATAATTCTCCAGTTGTAATAAACAGATATCCTAGGAATAAGAATAAGATTGGTACCTTTCCATTTTCTCCCATATAGAATATTGAAAACGCAAAAACAAGAAAACCTAAACCTAATTGCAAAAGACCAAGTGAGAACTTAACAGGTGTATTTGGATTTCTTTTTGACATATCTAATTTAGTCCAAAACCAGCTAAATGGAATTGCTAATAAAACTATATAAAAAGGATTAATAGCATTTGTTTGAGAAGCATTAATACCCAATAAATCAACACATTTGTCAGCCCAAATTGTTACAGCACTACCAGCAATTTCAAAACAACCCCAAAATACAGTTAAAAATAAACTTAAAATCATAATTGAAATTAATCTATCTCCATCTACATTGTTTTTTTGATTGTATTTTAAGTCATAAATTAAATAAAACAAATAAATAAGAACTAACCCTAAAACACCAACTAAAAGACTTCCTAATATTTGTGATTGAGTATCAAGTAAAATTAAGTAAGCAAAAAACGGAACACTTAAAAATCCAAATAAGTAAACTATTTTTTCAACTGATATTCCTGATATTTTCTTTCCAATATATTTAACTGGCTGTAATCCTTTTTCCCCTAGCACTCCATCTTGTATTCCTTTCCAAAACACTATTAAACCAGCTAGCATTCCAACACCAGCGGCTGCAAATCCATAATGCCATCCATAAGTTTCACCTAAGAAACCACAAAACAAGGGAGCTATCATTGCTCCAAGATTTATTCCCATATAAAAAATTGTAAAACCAGAATCTCTTCTAGGATCTCCTTCAGGGTATAAAGACCCAACTAGAGTTGAAATGTTTGGTTTAAAAAAACCATTACCTATAATCAGTAGACCAAGAGCACCGTAAAAGAAAAAATCAGATTGAAAGGCCATAAAGAAATGTCCTAAAGCCATTAAGACCCCTCCAAATATAATAGATTTTCTATATCCTATAAATTTATCCGCTAAAAAACCTCCTATTAATGGAGTTAAATACACTAATGCTCCATATGAAGCGTATATGCCAATCGCAATTTCTTCATTATTTTCTAAATGTGAATAATAGTCTTTAATTAAATAAAGAACCAGAAGCGCTCTCATCCCATAAAATGAAAATCTCTCCCACATTTCAGCAAAGAATAAATAGAAAAGAGCTTTTGGGTGACCCTTTTTGTCTAGATATTTTTTAACTATTAACAAAATTAAAACTGTAAATAGGATGTAAGATGTTATTTGTATCATTTTATTTTATTTTTTGATTGCCGAAAATAGTAATAATAAATGAATTTCAAAGAGAATGAATAAGCAATACAATAAAGAGTATAAAGTGAAGTTTATTTTACATCAAAAAAAAAATTAGGTTTCATAGCAAAATAGCAGTATTTTTGCCAAACATTTATAAAATATGAAAAGACAAACACTATTACTTTCTTTAATAATATTCTTATTCTCCTGTGGAGAATATCAAAAAGTATTAAAAAGTTCGGATGCAAATTATAAGTATGAAAAAGCAGTAGAATACTACGAAAAAGCTGATTTCGCACGAGCAATGCCTCTATTAAGGGAATTAACAACAATGCTTAGAGCTACAAAAAAGTCTGAGGAAGTAATGTATTATTTAGCATATTGTCATTATAACACTTCCGACTTCATTACATCTTCTTACTTATTTAAAAACTATGTAAAAACATTTCCTAATGGATCTCATGTTGAAGAATGTACTTATATGGGAGCTTATTGTGTATATTTAGAATCTCCCTTACATTCCTTAGATGCTACCTACACCAGAAAGGCGATAGGAGAGTTACAGCAATTCATAAATAGATATCCTAAATCTAGTAAATTAATAGAATGCGAATCGTTGATTACAGAACTTCACAATAAACTAGCGTATAAATCTTTTGAAAATGCAAAACAGTACTATATTACAGAGTATTACAAATCTGCTATTATAGCACTGAACAATTTATTGATTGATTTTCCGGGAAATGAATATAGAGAAGAAGCACATTTTTTAATATTAAAATCTTCTTACGAATTAGCTATTAATAGTATTAGTACTAAAATAGAAGAGAGATTAAATAACACATTAGACGCTTATCTGGTATTTAACGACAACTACCCAGAAAGTGAATTTATAAAACAAGCACAAAAACTAGAAGAACAAACCAAACAAACTTTAAATAATTTAAACAATTAATAAAATGGATTACAAAAAAACAGGAGCAGAAAAATCAACTATTACTAGAGATTTAATTGAGTTAGGAGAAAAAACTGGTAATATTTACAATTCATTAGCTATCATAGCAAAAAGAAGCTCTCAAATTAATAGAGAAATAAAAGATGAGTTAGTGAAGAAACTAGAAGAGTTTGCTACAAATAACGAACAACTTGAAGAAATATTTGAGAACTCTGAACAAATTGCTGTTTCTAGATTTTATGAAAGACTTCCAAAGCCATGGGCTATAGCTATGAAAGAATTAATGGAAGATGATGTCTACATTAAGTACCGTGAGGAAGAGATTGTCTCTGAATCAGAAAACAAAGATGCTTAAGGGAAAAAACGTATTGTTAGGAGTAACAGCAAGTATAGCGGCTTATAAAGCTACTTATATTGTTAGGTTACTTAAAAAGTTAGGAGCTTCAGTTCGAGTAATTCAAACTGAAGCTTCTTTAGATTTTGTAAGTCCTTTAGTTTTATCTACATTATCTGAAAACAAAGTAACTATTGATGTTATTGACAAGGAAACTAATGAATGGAATAACCATGTAGAATTAGGTCTTTGGGTCGATTATATGGTTATTGCACCCGCTACAGCAAAAAGCATGTCGAAAATGGTAGAAGGAAATTGTGATAATCAACTAATAGCTTCTTATCTTTCTGCAAAGTGTCCAGTTTACTTTGCTCCAGCAATGGATTTGGACATGTATAAACATTCTTCTACTCAAAATAACATTAAAAAGCTTTTAGAATATGGAAATAAACTAATTCCTGCAGTTCATGGAGAATTAGCTAGTGGACTAGTAGGAGAAGGGAGAATGGCAGAACCAGAAGATATCGTCAATTTTATATTAGATGACATTAATAAAGAAAAGGAACTTTTTGGTAAAAATTGCTTAGTAACCGCAGGACCCACACATGAAAACATAGACCCAGTTAGATATATTGGTAATAGATCTTCTGGAAAAATGGGAATTGCAATTGCTGAAGAATTAGCTGAAAAAGGAGCTAATGTTACATTAATTATTGGACCTTCAAGTCTTTCTTGTTCTCATCCAAATATCAAACAAATAAACATAGTTTCTGCTGATGAGATGTACAATGAAGTTAATTCCGTTTTTAAAACTTCAGATATATCTGTTTTTGCTGCAGCTGTTTCAGACTACAAACCTACGGTAGTACATAAAGAAAAGGTTAAAAAAACTAATAAAGACTGGAATATAAATTTAGAAAAAAACAAAGATATTCTACAAGAAATGACTTCTACTAAAAGAGAAAATCAATTAGTAGTTGGATTTGCTTTAGAAACAGAAGATGAAAAGAAAAACGCTATTAAAAAACTTCAAAAAAAGAATTTAGATTTTATTGTTTTAAATTCTACAAAAGATAGTGGAGCTACTTTTGGTTATAACACTAATAAAATCAGTATTATTGAAAAAGATTTATCTATTTCTGACTTTGAGTTAAAAGACAAGACGGAAGTAGCAAAAGATATTGTTTCTGTCATCTTAAAAAAGATAAATAAATAATGAAAAATATTCTCTTTCTAATAAGTTTTTTAATTAGTATTTCCTCAATTTCTCAGGAAATACTTTGTAATGTTCAGGTAAATGCTTCACAAATACAAACTTCTGACAGGAAAATATACCAAACTCTACAGACTTCCATATATGAGTTTGTAAACAATACACAGTGGACTAATACTCATGTTCAGAATGAAGAGAGAATTGAATGTACCATGCTTATTTCCATTACAGAAAGAGTTTCTAATGATGAGTTTAAAGCTACTATTCAAATACAAAGTACTAGACCAGTTTTCGGTACCTCTTATAAGTCAACCATGTTTAATTATATAGATAAGAATTTCAGATTTAAATACTTAGAATATCAATCTTTAGAATTCTCTGAAACTACTCATTTATCTAACCTTACATCCGTTTTAGCTTTTTATGTAAATATTATTTTAGGTCTAGATTATGGTTCTTTTTCTGATCAAGGAGGTTTTGAGTACTTTATAAAAGCTCAGAACATTGTAAACAACTGTCAAAATTCTCCGGAAATAGGGTGGAAGGCTTTTGAAAACGATAAAAATAGATATTGGATAGCTCATGATTTCCTAGAATCTAGATACGTTAGTGCTCATGACGTGTTGTATAGGTATTATAGACTAGGAATGGACAAGTTAGCTGAAGAACCAGATGATGCTAGATTTGAAATTACAGAAGCTTTGGAAGAACTAAGGAAGATATACAGAGAAAATCCTTCTGCATTTATTTTAAAATTATTTTTTGATTCTAAAGCAGATGAAATAACAAAGATATATTCGGGAGCATACCCTAACGAACAAGCTAGAATCATCAAAACACTAATTGAAATAGACCCATCTAACTCATCACTTTATCAGTCCATTACAAATAATTCTGACGGAAGATAATAATGATAAAAAAGCTAATAATTAAAAATTATGCTCTTATTGAAAGTCTAGAGGTAGATTTTGAAAAAGGATTTACGGTTATTTCAGGAGAAACTGGGGCTGGAAAATCTATTATGATAGATGCTGTTTCACTTTTAATGGGAAAAAGATCTGATAGAGGGTCTTTGTTTGACAAAGATAGAAAATGCATTATAGAAAGCAACTTACTCATGTCTGAAAATAAAAAATATTTGTTTTCAAAACACAATTTAGATTTTGAGGGAAATACAATTATTAGAAGAGAAATATCTCCATCTGGAAAAAGCAGATCTTTTGTAAACGACACACCTGTTTCACTTTCTGTTTTAAACGAAATCTCATCCTCTAGTTTAGAAATTTACTCTCAGAATCAATCTATTAGATTAAAATCAGAAGACAAACAATTAGAACTATTAGACAAGATAGCGGACACAAACAATCTACTAGAAAAGCATCAGATAATTTATCGTCAATTTATTAAATTATCTACTGAAATTGAAAATATAAAAAAAGGGAGTCAGTTATCAGATTCTGAATTAGAGTTCCTAAGTTTTCAGATAGAAGAACTTGAAAAATCTAACTTGAGAGAAGGTGAAAAAAAAGAATTAGAAATAAAATTTAAGGTCTTAGAAAATGCTTCCACAATAATCGAAAACCTATCTAAATCATATCATTCACTTTCTGAAGAAAATGGAATAACTTCCAAAGTTTGTGAAATAGAGTCAGATCTTAATAAAGTATCTGAAATATCAGATAAATTATCTGACTTAAAAGAAAGAGTTAGTTCTGTAAGGATTGAATTACAGGATTTAGAGTCGGATATGCATTCTGTAAGTGAGTATGTAGATTCTGACCCAGAAAACCTATCAAAAGTAAGTAACAGGTTAGACTTACTTAATTCTTTATTAGTAAAACATAAGAAAGTAAGTATTTCTGAATTGTTAGTATTATTAAACGAATTGAATCTAAAAGTTCAATCTTCTTCAAATTATGACAAACTAATACAAATAAAAGAAGAAGAATTACTACTAAAGAGAAAGGAGCTAATACTTTCTTCCGAAAAACTAACTAAGAAAAGAAAATCAGTTTGTAATAAATTTAAATCTGATATTGAATTTCATTTAAAAAAATTAGGAATTCAATCCCCTGTTTTTATAGTTGAAATATCCGAAAGAGAGGAGTTCAACTCTACAGGAAATGATATAGTAAAATTTTTGTTTTCAGCAAATAAGGGATCCTCAGCCTCTGAAATAAATAAAGTAGCCTCAGGAGGGGAGCTTTCTAGGTTAATGTTGTGTTTTTCTTATCTAGTTTCAGAGTTTGATAATTTATCATGTTTAATTTTTGATGAAATAGATACTGGAATTTCTGGTGAAATAGCAGACCTAATGTCGGGAATGATGAAAGAAATGAGTAAAAATAGACAGGTAATATCTATTACTCATCTTCCTCAAATAGCATCAAAAGCAGATGTTCACTTTAAAGTCTATAAAAAAGAAAAGAATAACAGAACTACATCTGAAACAAGAAAATTAAATAAAGAGGGTAGGATAGAGGAAATCGCAAAAATGTTAAGTGGTAAAAAAATAACTGAGACATCTATTAGTAATGCAAAAGAGTTATTAAGTCAATAATTTATATATTTGTATTTTTAAAAATTAAAAACAACATAATGTCAAACGGAATATTAAAAGGAAAGAGAGGAATTATTTTTGGAGCTTTAGACGACAAATCAATTGCTTGGAAAGTTGCGGAACATGCACATAATGAAGGAGCTGAAATTGTACTTACAAATGCTCCTATAGCTCTAAGAATGGGAACGATAAATGAACTTGCTGAAAAAACAAACTCTATCGTAATACCTGCAGACGCTACAAATATGGAAGACCTAAATAACCTATATGAAAAGGCAATGGAACACTTAGGTGGTAAAATTGACTTTGTTTTACACTCTATAGGTATGTCTGTAAATGTACGAAAAGGAAAGGCTTATTACGAACAAAATTACGATTGGACAGTAAAAGGAACAGATGTTTCATCAACTTCTTTTCATAAAACCATTAAAGCAGCTTGGGATCTAGACGCAATGAGTGAATGGGGGTCTATTTTAGGATTGTCTTATGTTGCAGCTCAAAGAGTTTTTCACACTTATAATGACATGGCTGATAACAAAGCTCTATTAGAGTCTATTGCTAGAAGTTTTGGGTATCATTATGGATTAAGAAGGAAGGTAAGAATTAATACTGTTTCACAATCCCCTACACTAACTACTGCTGGTAGTGGAGTATCGGGTTTTGATGGTTTTTATAAGTTTTCTGATGATTTATCTCCTTTAGGAAACGCTACATCAGATGATTGTGCTGAATATTGTGTTTCTTTATTCTCTGACTATACTAGAAAAGTAACTATGCAAAACTTATTTCATGATGGTGGATTCTCAAATATGGGAATGAGCGAGCAAGTAATGAATACATATATGAAATCAGCAACAGAAAAAAAATAAAAGATTTTTATTATTATTTTCAGAAAAGGAGGGTATTTGTCTTCCTTTTTTTATTTTTGGATTTATGAAAAACGTTATTTGTTTATGGTCTTGTCCCAGAAATGTTTCTACTGCATTAATGTATTCTTTTGCTCAAAGAGTAAATACAAAAGTATATGATGAATCGTTGTACGCACATTATTTAAAAGAATCTGGAGCCAATCACCCAGGAAGAGAAGATGTACTCAAATCTCAAGAAAATAATGGGAACAAAGTAGTTGACAAATTAATTTTGAATCAAAACTCCGACAAAATTATTTTTCATAAGTTGATGACTCACTTTCTAATCAATATTAATACAGAATTTTTATCGGAAGTGAAGAATATTATTTTTATCAGAAATCCTAAAGAAATTATAAACTCTTATTCAAAGGTTATTTCTAATCCTAAAATGCAAGATATTGGCATTAAAATGCAATATGAGTTATATCACGAATTATGTGAAAGACAGAAACCACCTATTGTACTTGACTCTAAATACCTTCTTAAGCATCCTGAGAGAATCTTGTCTCAACTTTGTTTAGAATTAAAAATAGATTTTGACAAAAATATGCTAAAATGGAAAAAAGGAGCTTTAGATGAAGATGGGGTGTGGGCAAAATATTGGTACAAAAATATCCATAATTCTACTTCATTTTTGCCTTACACAAAAAAAGAAATTAAACTAGAAAATAATTTGGAAGAGCTTTATACAGAATCTCTTCCGTATTATAATTTTTTAACCGAAAAATCAATTAGATAATGATACAAAAATTTGATAAAAGAAATACTGACATAAAAGTATGGATAAATGATGAATTACTTCACAGAGACCAAGCTAAGGTTTCTGTTTTTGACAGTATTGTACAGGGAGGAGATTCCGTATGGGAAGGAATAAGAGTGTATGATGGAAGAATTTTTTGTTTAGACAAACATCTAAATAGATTAATGGAGTCTGCAAAAAGTATGGATTTCAAAAATATCCCCTCAATAAAAAAGGTAAAGGAAGCTATTTTTAGTACTTTAAAAGCAAACAAGATGAAAGACGAAACTCATATAAGGTTAACCCTTACAAGAGGAGAGAAGATTACTTCAGGTATGAATCCAGAACTCAATCAGTTTGGATGCACTCTTATTGTTTTAGCAGAGTGGAAAGCTTCTATTTTTTATGGGTCAAATTTAAATCTTATCACTTCAAATATTAGAAGAAATACTCCTTTGTGTCTGGACTCTAAAATTCATCATAATAATTTAATAAATAATATTTTAGCAAAAATAGAAGCGAATCATGCAGGGGCGGATGATGCTCTAATGTTAGATTTAGATGGATTTGTATCTGAAACAAATGCAACTAATGTATTTATGATAAAAGACAATAAGGTATACACTCCTTTTCCTAAAGCATGTTTACCTGGAATAACTAGGCAAACTGTAATTGAAATTTGCCTAAATAATAATATACCCATCATTGAAAAAGACATTTCTCTAACTGAAATGTATAATGCAGATGAAGTATTTACTACAGGAACAATGGGAGAGTTAGCGAAAGTAGACTCTATTGACCAAAGAAAAATTGAAAATAAAGGGGAGTTACTCCTGAAAATTCAGGGGATATTCAGAACTTTTACTGAAACTAAAGGAGAAAAACTACCTTTCTAGTTTGTCTTCTCTTTCTTTTTTGAAATAATAGACTTTTTCTTTCTTGATTTGACTAGTTTAATTGTAAGGCCTGAATTGTCTTTATTTAAATCTACTTTTATACTATCTCCTTCCGTTACATTAGACTGAATAATCTCTTCTGCTAATGGGTCTTCAAAATATTTCTGAATAGCTCTTTTTAAGGGTCTAGCTCCAAAATTTTGATCAAATCCTTTGTCCGCAATAAAATCTTTTGCTTTGTCAGATATTTTTACAGAATAACCTATTTCTTTTATTCTTTTTAAAATACCCTCCATTTCAATATCAATAATGCTATTTATATTCTCTTTAGACAAGCTATTAAATATAACTATATCATCAATTCTATTTAGGAATTCAGGAGCAAAACTTTTAGCAAGAGACTTCTGAATTACACTTTTTGAATGACTGTCTAAATTCTTTTTTCTAGATGAAGTGTTAAATCCTACACCTTGTCCAAAATCTTTTAATTGACGAGAACCAATATTAGAAGTCATGATGATGATAGTGTTCTTGAAACTTACCTTTCTTCCCATACTATCGGTAAGTTGTCCATCATCTAATGCTTGTAATAAAATATTAAACACATCCGGATGAGCTTTCTCAATTTCATCTAATAATATAATAGAGTAAGGTTTCCTTCTAACTTTCTCGGTAAGTTGACCTCCTTCTTCATATCCTACATAACCAGGAGGAGCACCAATTAAACGAGAAACCGCAAATTTTTCCATATATTCACTCATATCTATTCTAATTAAGGAATCTACTGAATCAAACATTTCTTCCGTTAGAGCTTTAGCTAGTTGAGTTTTACCAACTCCAGTTGGACCTAGGAATATAAACGATCCTATTGGCTTATCAGGGTCTTTTAACCCAACTCTGTTTCTTTTTATAGCTTTAACAATCTTGTCAACCGCATCATTCTGTCCAA
>Ga0206679_10002425_pt1 | contig 14770 bp, 10 predicted proteins | sample M110012015metaG_FD_155464 | JGI IMG/M metagenome (GOLD analysis project Ga0206679, IMG submission 155464) | Ammonia-oxidizing marine archaeal communities from Monterey Bay, California, United States - M1 100m 12015 | ecosystem: Environmental > Aquatic > Marine > Intertidal zone | place: USA... | reverse complement strand
GGATTTCTCAGGTAACTGGGCTTATGTTCGGTCGCTAAGAAGTGTGTTGGTTTCGAGTACGCCGAATTTTGACAATTATCCCCTCAACGTTGAGGGTAAACGCATGGTGAAAAACTACGATCCACTGGATGATCCAGAGTTTAATTGTCAGAGCCGCGGCATCCCCAATTTACCACTGTATGTTTATGGTTATCGTTGGACCCGCTATCCTGACCGTATCGAGATAGAAAAAGAGCAAGCCATTACGCCAGCCGAAAACAGAACGATATACCTAGATGCGCGTTTAGCCAAAGATAAGCAGCCAAGCAAAGTCGGTGTATCAACTGGGCAATTCGAAGACAAAGGAGGTGTGCTGGTAGTAAACACGTCCCGTTTTATACCCACGACCTGGGGCATCGCAGAAGGTGTTGATTCAAGTGCGGAGAAACGCGTGATTGAGCGTTACCGGATGACCAATCAGGGTATGCGCATGCAGATTTCTATCCAGGTTGATGATCCGAGATTCCTTGCCGCGCCGCTGATGTTGTATGGCGTCTACGATAAGCGAGCAGACAGGGCCTTCGTTCACTCTCCATGTGATCCTGAGACGGCAAGAGAGCACTTAAAGTACGAGTGATCGTGACTAGCGCCGCGCGGCTTTGCTATCTTCTCTGATGGCTTTGAATTCCGATCCATCGCGCCAAACTGGCCAGCGCCGGGAGTTGGCGAGATCGTGTATGATCATCTGAAATAGCTCAATATCCTGTGCTGCGCCGCTTAGATCCAAACTAGGGCTCCAGGCATCACAGGTCTGGTGATAGCAATTACCGATGTAGTCAGAGATCCATTGATCGCCCGCTTCACGTCCTCCTTCAATAAGGTCAGCGCCGCCAGCGATACCCATCAACAACAAAACGGGTACTCCTTTGCGCGCCATGGAAAAATGGTCTGCACGAAAAAACAAGCCGTTTTCCGGGAGGCTTTCAGGTGTTATCGTGCGCCCTTGCCTGGCGGCGGCTCTCGCGAGATCAACCTCCAGATCACTTTGACCTTCTCCAACCAGAATCACATCCCGTGCTAATCCGGCTGTTTGTAAGATATCAAGCGTTAAATTGGCGACAGTCTTCTCTATCGGATAAATCGGGTTTTCGGCGTAGGCCGCTGACCCCAGCAAACCACTTTCTTCAGCCGTCCATAGCGCAAAAACAATGCTTCTCGCGGGTGTCGGGCTTGATTTGAATACCCTTGCTAGTTCCAATACGCCGGCGGTCCCAAGCGCATCGTCATTGGCGCCGGGCCTGACGACTCGCCCCTGTGAATCAGGTTCGCCGATGCCGTAGGCGTCCCAATGAGCGGCCACCATGATACTTTCGTCGGCATGACTTCCGCCAGGAATGACCGCGAGTACGTTTTGGCTAATGATGCTATCGACGTCGACCTGCAGGTTGGCGCTGAAGTTAACACCACTGAGTTCAAATGCTTCGAAATCACTATTTCTAGCTAACCTGCGTTGTTCAGCAAAATCGTATCCAGCCATTTCAAAAAGGCGAATCGCAGCATCTAGGTGCAGCCAACCCTGCAATTGAACCGGTTTTGTACCCTTAGTGCTGGTTGCAATGGCATAGTTTTCCCCCGGGGATGAAGACGCTACGTTCCAACCGTAACCAGCAGCCTTATCTTCATGGATGACCAGTGCCGCAATTGCGCCTCGTCGTGCTGCCTCTTCAAATTTGTAGGCCCAACGACCGTAGTAGGTCATACGCTTATTACCAAACAATCCGGAAACAGGTTCTGATGTGTCAGCGGAGAAATCCGGATCGTTAACCAAATAGATAGCGACTTTCCCGGAAAGGTCCACATCTCCGTAATCATCCCAATCCCGCTCGGGTGCGCTGGCACCAAATCCCACAAACACCACCGGAGCATCCTGTATTTTGTTGCTTGTCAGTGGCAATACGCTACTAATCTCCAGATCTGTCGCCTGTTCTAGACGCCAGTCGCTATTACCACTAGAAAACTTTACGTCGAAATCACCCTGCAAGCGCGTATGGGTGAGTGGTACTGATTGGGTCCAGCCACCCGCATCACCGCCTGGGTCCAAGCCGAGTGCTTCAAAGTGCTGGATAAGGTATTCGACCGTTTTCGTTTCGCCCTCTGTGCCCGGGGCTCGACCACCGTATTCGTCCGATGCCAGTATGCGAACGGTTTCCGACAGATTGCTCATGTTGATTTTTTCCGCCAGCACTACCCCTGCGTAGATATTGACTGCGAGTGTTAAAGCACCAAGCATGAGTCGATGAGTAATCATGAGTAGTCTCCGCTTGGGATTCGTTTGATGTTCGGCCATCGTCCATAGGTCAATCCTCGCCATAGCCACTCAACGGGTCCAAAGTGAAATCGTTTCAGCCACCATGGGCTTAATATCAACTGGAATATCCAAATAGCAATGACCACGAGGTATAGTGAAGTCCGTGAAAGCTTGTCAACAAGTCCAAAACCAAGACCGGTAAAAATGGCAGCGCAGATAAAGGAGTGCATCAAATAATTGGTGAGCGCCATACGGCCGACAGCAGACAGACGTGTTTTAATACTGACAAACCCGCCGCTTCTCGCAAACAAGACAAGAAGCCCAATATAGCCCATTGCCATACCTAGACGCCCAATCTGATAAGTTGGTTGCATCTGCGCAAAGACCGCTGTTAATTCAAAGTTAGTGGTGATGCCTCTGTAGACTTCGTAACTATTAAAGGTGATGCCAATGCAGAAGCCGAATATCGCAAGCTTTTTGTAGAAAGCTAAGGAACGCGTCCCCTGTAGCACTTCAAACTTGTATAGCGCCATGCCGAGAAGCATCATGGCTAGGGCATCCCATAATAAAAAAACGGGTACGACAACCAAGTGCATTTCCAGTGTCTTTTCAAGGTTAAATGAGAACGCAGTTGCGTAGCTTTCTCGTCTTTGTTCAAGTTCCTTGGTTATTTTCTCAGCCGAAGGTTGGTAGTCTTTGACAAAATCATCCCACTCGGTGGCTAAGATCCTAGTATCGGAATTGATGTTAGATAATTCTGTCGCGTGGCTGACTTCGAGAGACGCATCTTTTGCTGCGGATAGGCCGAGGCCAAGGATCCCGTAGAAAATTGAGATCAGCAAAATAATGCTGCTTGCCGATATGAGTAGTGTTTTGCCACTTTTGTTTCGAAGGAGATAGAGAAAGAAACCGCAAAGTGCATAGGTCACCAGGATGTCTCCGACCCAGAGCAGAATATAGGCATTAAATAGGCCAAAGATCAGCAGCCAAAACGTACGTTTGTAATGTAAGACGGCACCCTTTGCGCTTGTGCCGGTGGTGAAGAGTAATATACCCGCACCGAATAGAATAGAGAACAAGCAGCGCATAGCGCCTTCAGCAAATATTTCTACCGCCGCCCATGTCGCCTTGTCAGATGTCGCACCCAAAATTAGATCGTAGCCGGGGTTGGAATAGGCCGCTGAGTGAAGGCCGAAACCGATAATGTTCAGCAACAAGATGCCTAACAGCGCAAATCCGCGCAGTAAATCCAGAGATTCGATTCTTGATTTTTCTTCAATAGGTTTCATAAACGGTGCATCTACGCTTTATCAGAAGCTGCCATCCTAGTTGTATTTGAAATCTGAGACTACCAATATTTTCTAAATCAGTCGTCTCACCATGGTAATCAAAACTTAGACAGGGTGAGGCAGTTTGGATGATTCGATCAGATGGTTTGGCTTCGCCCGCGTGGAAGATACCGACGTAGACAATCAGTACATTGAAATATGCTGCTTTTTATCGCGGCTGCGTACGTCGCCGGTTGATCCGCGTCAATTAGATAGGTAAATGTTTGTGGAATTAGAAAATAACCTGTGTAATGGGTGTTTGCACCGCGAACCAAAACATCGAGACAAGGATAAGTGATGGATAACTCAACAGAAAACGCCGATACGCTTTATGAAGTGGAAGATGGCATTGCAACGATCACGCTTAATCGACCAGACCAAATGAATACGCTAGGTGGCTCGATGATGGAATTGGTGAGTGACTATATGAATGAGGCTGAACGGGACAATGACGTTCGGGTGATTATTCTGACAGGCGCTGGTCGCATGTTTTGCGCTGGGCTCGATGTTGTTTCAGCACAATCTCGCGCGGGTTCTCAATCCGGCACCAACACGCCAGCCTCTATTCCCGTCAGTCTAAATGTAAAAACATTTCCGCCTGCGGTGATTTTTAACTGCGAGAAGCCGGTGATTTGCGCGTTAAATGGCGCGGCAGCAGGTTTTGGAATGGATATGGCGTTGTGTTGTGATATTCGTATCATGGCGCAGGGAGCAAAATTTGCTCCGACACCCGTAAAAAGAGGTATTGTTCCTGAGAGCGGTGGTACCTGGGTGCTACCCAGACTTGTAGGCTGGGAGAAAGCTGCCGAGATAATCTATCGTGCCAAAAATATGAATGCCGACGAGTGCAAGGAGTTGGGTTTGTGTGCTCACGTTGTACCAGACGAAGAATTAATGCCCTTTGCAAAGGCGTTAGCAAATGATATTGCCGCTAATGCACCACTTGCTGTGCAGTCTGCCAAGCGTCTGATGCGAATGGGATTAGCGGAACAATTCAATGATCACGTACATCATGTTTATATGAATTTCCTGCAGTTGATGCGTACCGAGGATGCAAAAGAAGGCATGACTTCATTTGCACAAAAACGGTCGGCGGACTTTAAGGGTCGATAGTTTTTCTACAACGCTTTATTGTTTTTTGTAGTCTGTACCGACTTGAAACAAGGCATTTTCGCTGTCAGAAGGGAAGTCAGGCCTTTGACTTCTCACCGCATGCATGGAGCGGGGCAGCTCGAAAGGTAGCGTACCTTCGGTTTCAATCTGGCTGGAAATCGCGTTAATCATCAGGTCATCTGAAACGCCAAGGTCAACATACAAACCGTCTAGGTCGTTAATGATGTCGGTGACGACCGCGGGTCTACTCATCTGAATAACAGCGATCGTGGGCACTTTTTTAGAAAGCGCTTTTATTCTTTTGGCAACTTGCAGTGTCGGTTTGAAATCTATGTCCCCTTCCTGTTGGCGACTGCCAAAAAAGAAGTTGGGATGAAGGTCTTCATGAGGCGTTGAAAGTTTGATTATCGCGGCGTCAGCATCATTTAGGCTTGTGACTTCATCTGCTTGTGAGTGCGAGAAGTTTTCGAGGTAATAGCGGGTGCTGGAGTTCACAGATGAGGGTTTCTTTAGACATATAATTGACTTGCGTTGTGCTTTTCTTCCCGCAGCCCGCGCGCGCTTTGACCCGACCAGTTCATCGGCTGTTGTTGTGTCTACGAAGGGAGACTCGAAAAGACCTTGTTCGAATTTCTGAACTAACATTCTGTAAGTAGCTTCATCAATTCTTGATTCAGAAATCAGGCCACTGTCGATAGCGCTCAACAACGTCGCGACATCCTCTTCGCCGCCAAGCTGATCGCAGCCTGCGTTAACTGCTTTTGCAAATCGCTGTTCACGGCTCAGTGTTTCCACTCCCCAGGGCATGCCAATATCCATGGGTGTCTGTTTTGTGGTTGGGTTGAAGGTTTGCTCCCCGGCATCTCGGAATATCGCCCAGTCTGAGAGGACAAACCCTTTAAAGCCACATTTGGCGCGCAGCAGCTCTGTGATCAGTTCTTTCGAAAAGCCACCAGCAACCTGCTCTAGAACTTCTCCGTTCAGCGTCAAATTTTCAAGTATGGTGTAGGTCGGCATGACACCTGCCACCTTGTGGTCAAATGATGTTAGGAAGGGTTCAACGTGAAGGCGCAAAGATTCTTCAGTTAACTGCGAAAAGCGGCCATAGGCATTGTGGCCATCAAAGCCCTCGGGAGCTGCGCCGTAGCCGACCCAGTGTTTAACGACACAAGATACGCTTTTTTCGTGCAATCCCTTTGTGCCCGATTGCATGCCTTTGACATAGGCCCCAACAAGCGTTCGCGCTAGGTTCGGGCTTTCACCGAAGGTGCCTGATATACGAGACCACCGAGGTTCAGTTGCGATATCCGCTTGAGGCGATAATGCCATGTGAATACCGACAGCGCGATATTCGGCTCTCGCGATCTCAGCAAACTGTTCTACTAGTTCGGCGCTACCGATGGCCGCTAAACCAGTGGTTTCTGGCCATTGACTAAACCCCTTTGCTCTTGAGCTTGCCCCGGTAACGTGCTGGAAATGATGTCGGGGGTCAGTGCTGATCGTCACTGGAATACCAAGACGCGTGTTAGCGGCAATCTGTTGTAAGGCGTTGTTTTGCGCTGCAAACTCGTGGGGCGTGCTGTCGAGGCGAGTAATCAGATGGTTAATCTTGCTATCAGAGATCAATTCTTGATTGGCTTGCTGATTATATTCCGCTCCCACGCCCATCACACCCAGAGGACCAATGGACTGCGCGGTGCCGTGCATCATGACGCCGGCTTTTTCCGCCATTGTCATTCTGTTTAACAAATCTTTTGCACGTGAATCGGCACTCAAGCGGTGATCTTCATAGGGAGAGAGCACCCCATCGTGATCTAAATCTCGAAACTCGAGACCGTCAATAGTTAGCGTCTTCATGATCAATTTTACGCCTGCAAGGGAGATCCGGGTTGATAGATTATAGATCCTCGTACGAATTAAATACTACGCCTGATAGGCAACGGCATTCGAAAAAGTTGGCGACAAGGAATCTTGTGTGCTGTCCTTAACTGATTTAATCTGCAGCAAAACAAAGGAGAAAAGCAAATGACTAATGATCAGATGTCACTGTTTGATGCGATATACAATTGTCGAGCAATGCGAAAATTAGATACGCGGGATGTACCAGAGGCTGACTTGAAGCAACTCATCGATGCCGCCAATCAGGCGCCCTCAGGTTCTAACATGCAGAATGGTCGGTGGATTGTTGTCAGGGATGCTGCGGTGAAACAGAAGCTTGCAGATCTCAATCGTGGAGGCGTTGAAGCCTACATTGGACCTCAGGCTGAGCGCCCAGGGAGTTTGCCGCACCAATCGGAAGAGAAGCGTAAGCGCATGTTGAATTCTGTCATCTGGCAAATGGAACATATGCATGAAATACCCGCGCTCATTATCGCTTGTATGGAATATGGTCAGAAAGTCGATGCAACTGTTGCGCAGCGCGGAGGTGGTTCTTTATGGCCAGGCATCCAAAATTTGTTGCTAGCAGCGAGAGCAATGGGACTTGGTGCTGCGCCTACCACCCTTGCTCTGAATGATCAGGATAAAGTCAGGGAAGCCTTGAATATGCCTGACACGATGGCCGCATTGTGTCTAATCCCTGTTGGTTATCCTCTCGGTAAGTTTGGCCCGGTCACGAGAAAGCCAGTTGAGGATATTATGCGTTTTGATCAGTGGTCGTGATAATCGCCACCTGCTAGCGACTCAGCAAAATCGGTCGACTCACGTGGTCAAATAATCTTTACGGAATCGCGTGGCTTTGCTGGCTGAAGTCGCCAGGGGTTAGGATGGGTCTTACCTACAATGCAATGTCTTCGAATCTGTATTTCAGTCGACTGCTCGCCTCAAACAGCCCATGCTATTTTCGCAGGCAAATACTTTTCAATCAGATCAAGATAGTACGGCCGAAGTTCATCCCAATTCACAGCGTTATCTGCTTTTGAGTACAGGTCATAAGGATTAAATTTTTTTACCCATGGCAGCATTTCCCGGTCGTGATCATCGCAAAGGTCGTCGTAAGCACCGGATTGATGCCAGGCATAAAATGAATGAAAACGGATCATGTACTGCGCGGGTTCGGGAAGATAATCTTTAATGTATTGGAACAGGTACTCATCGTGCCCCCAAGACATAGTGACGTTACGTAGACCACAAGCGGGTTCGTAAATTCCAGTGGGCGTTTGGTATGCTGGATTATCTGAATCGGGATTGTCGGCAAAAAAATGCGGATACACGATCTTATCGCTGAATCGACAACCGACTGGAAAAGTGTCGCCAACGACAGACCATTGGGGTTCTCCCGACAAACAGAGAATCTTGCCAAGATCGTGTATAAAACCCGTGAGCACAAACCAGTCCTCATGATCGTCTCTTCTTATGGCTTCTGCGGTCTGCAGCAAGTGCTGTAATTGCGAGAGCTTTGTGTCCGGATCAGAATCGTCGACCAGTGTATCGAGATACGTCAATGCCTCAAGCCAGGACATTGACCGCGTGCTTGTTGGTGTGGAAACAAAGCGTTTGAATTGATTTTTGACGAAGTCAAATGTTTGAAAACGGTGATTAAGAAGGTAAAAGGTTTCAACCGTATCTCGACCGGGGGTCTGATAGTTTCTCATTTTCTGGTGCCGTACCTAATCTGTGTTGTCAGGAAATAATGCTTGATGTCGTTTAAGCACCTTTGGCCAAAGTGCTGTTACTGCCGGCACGTTGATTTCAAATACGTTTTGCAGGCGCTGTTGAAGCGCTTCTGCGCTATTGAGCACCTTGGTTTCAATGCCCCGTGACGTAATTTTGCGCCCTGTGCATCCTACCTGAACTTCGTATCCATCCTGAACAAAACGTTGTGCAATTAACGTCATAACAAAAGGTGAGTGCTCAGCAGTCTGCAGGCTTTGACATACTGTTTCGAGCTGAGACTCGTCTGCAGGCTCAGTTTTAAAATCAAAGTTTGGTGCACCACCGAATTGATGATTGTGTAGCCGCCAGTAGCCATCGGTGAGGTGTTCCATTTTGAAAAAAAATCCTCGTTCTGAAAATTCCCCTTCTTTCAAAGGCACTGGCAGTAAAAACCCATCCCCAAAGCCAACGTCAACGAGGTAGGGTTGATCCAGCTCTGTCAGTAGAACAAGGTGCGAACCAACAACTGCATCGCCTCGTTCATTTCGATTGACGCCGGCGGATACCCGCATGATGTCGAAGCCTATTTCTTCTAATGCCCAGCCCATGACCCCATTCATTTCGTAGCACCAGCCACCGCGACCCAGCGCTACGATTTTGTGGTAGGCCGCTTGAACATTTGTTGTCAAAGGAATGCCGAGTTGGACATCAAGATTCTCATAAGAAATCGCACGAAGATGGTGTTGATGAATACCATTGAGGGTTTCGAGATCGACGTTCAGCGGACCATTGTAGGCAATTCTCTCAAGATAGCGGGATAGTTGCATGATCGCAGGTTATTCCTCTATCTGGCTCTGTGACTCACCAGCCGCGGAACCATATATCCCCTTGGCCATCAGTGAGGTTTCGGTATTCCGACGATACTGGTATACCTCAGCACGTATGATATGTATGTCTGTATTAGAGGGTGCTGCCTGTGCTGCCATCTCAACAAGATGGCAGGCTAAACGAATGTCTGATTCAATCAATTCTTGAGCGCGTTCTGCCATTTTCAGTGCGCCACCGGCAAGGTTCGCTAACTCCCGGGCGAGCGTGCCGTCCGGAGCAGGCTTAAGGCGCGAAGGATTGCCATCCCACCAACCGCCGTACAGACGCCAGATATTTCGGATAACAAACTCGGGTTCGTCGTAGGTGGGTCTGAGATATGGTTTCTCGAGAATTGCCGGATCGATTTTAATTTCATGGATAATTTCGTCTAGGCGTGCGCCTTCATTCATGCGTTGTACAGTTTCCTCGACGAGAAGCTCGAGCGCGTCCGCGACTTCATTTAGCACCCGTCGTATTCTTTCTTTGCCCTCGATCGGCAGACCATGTGCAGGCAAAAATAGTTCAGCATCTTGGCGCGACATAGCGCGAAGTGCGGTAGCCCACTCAACCGGAAACCGCTGCACTTTTTGCGGATTGCCAGCGTTGGGGAAATTCCAAATAAAAAAGTCTCCCGCACAAATTGCCTTGTGTTTGGGAATCCACGCCCATGTATGGTCGTCGGTTTCACCTTTTGCATGCTTGAGCTCGATCTCGGTGCCGCCGATTGTGAGTTCAAGTTGATCGCTATAGGTGAGGTTGGGTTTTGGAGATTTTGGGTTCAGAAAAATATGGCCATCCGCAATATCATAACCCCGGCGTGAAAACTGCCCGAACTGGCGTTGATTGATGGCTAGGTTGTAACCGCTGGTTTTATTATAGCGGTCAAATCGCTCGGATACATTTTTGTGGCCGATGACATTAGGCACATCGTGGCGATTGTTGGCTGCATCTTCTACAAAAAAACCACAACCTCCCACGTGATCAATATGGCCGTGGGTGTAGATTAACGAATTGAAGCGTTCCTTGCTCCATCCCCGAATCGCGCTGACGACACGTTCACCGCCATTTACGCTGCTAGTATCAAAAGCGACCAGTCCGTCATCGGTCTTGAACAAGATGCAGTGAGAAAACGCCTCAACCATCGCTATGCCGTCACCAATCTCGGATAGTTGAAAGTTGATTCTGTTTAGTGGCCCGACTTCGTCAGAGGCCGTTGTACCATCAATGACGCCAGTCGAGATCGCAAGCAGATCAGCCATCTTTAACTCCCAATATGAATTAGCGGTGGTTGGTTTTCGTCTTTACGCTAGCGGATGCAATATAACGGGCAGTTGCGAATAACCTCTGACAAAGTTTGATACGACTCGCTCTGGTTGACCAACGACCTCTACTTTATGGAAGCGTTTGCTGATCTCCTCCCAGAGTACCCGTAGCTGCATTTCTGCTAATCGATTGCCCATACACCGATGTATGCCAAAGCCAAACGAGACGTGCTGGCGAGCATTCTTTCGATCGATAATCAGTTTGTTTGGATCCTCAAACACGCTGGCGTCTCGATTACCAGAAACGTACCACATGATAACTTTGTCCCCCTTCTTTATAGACTTGCCGCGCAAATCGACATCTTCAAGTGCCGTCCTTCGCATATGCGCCAGAGGTGTTTGCCAACGAATAATCTCCGCAACCATGTTAGGAATTAGGCTGAGGTCTTGCCGCAGTTTTTGGTACTGGTCCGGGAACATGTTAAGCGCGAGTACACCGCCGGAGATTGAATTGCGCGTCGTATCGTTGCCTCCGACAATGAGCAGCATCAGGTTTCCAAGAAATTCACTCGGTGGCATATCTCTGGTTTCTGTGTCGTGTGCCAACAGCGTTAACAGGTCAAAGCCTTCGTGAGAGGGGTCTAGTCGTTGTTGAAACAACTTTTGAAAATACTCGAGGCATTTTTGCATTTCAGTACCGGCTTCGTCCCAAGTTGAAACGTAACCTGACCGCGGCCCTATGGTACCGATGTCTGACCAACGCGTTAGCAGTTTGCGATCCTCAAAAGGGAAATCAAACAAGGTGGCAAGCATACGAGTCGTCAGTTCGATTGAAACACGATCTACCCAATTGAACGTTTCACCAATCGGCAGTCCATCGAGGATATCTATTACCCGCGAACGAATTAGGCCTTCCATCTTTGCAAGATTTGGCGGTGCCACAACTGGCGAGACCGTCGCGCGTTGAGTATCGTGTTTTGGCGGATCCATGGAAATGAAGGATGAGGATTCCGCTCCGGGGCTGTCTACAATTCCGATGCCTTTAGCGCTGGAAAAATTTTTGTGATTTGAATCGACTTCTTTGATCGCAGCGTGGCTAGTAACAGACCAGAAAGGGCCATAGCGAGAGTCTGAATGATAGTGCACGGGGTCTTCCTGACGAAGACGGTCAAAAAAAGGCCAAATCGCATCCTGTTGGAACAGGAAGTGGTTTGAAACGTCGAGTTCACCAAGGTCTGCCGAGTCGGCAAAATCCTGAGCTGTATCTTTGGTCGCACTTCTGTAATCGAACATAAGAATAAGATCTGTTTGAGAGAAGTGTCTACTTTAGACCCTTCTCAGCGGCCGCTCAAGTCGACGGCAGGTGCGCTAGCAATTGAACCTAGCAAGGCGCTACATGGGCCTGTTATCGCCATGAATCTAGTGCTTAATATACTTTTCCTATCACACCTAAACGAGGCCTTTGCTTGCATATCAACTGGTTTTTGCATTGCCTGAGACGGATTCGCTCGAGCTTCTTCTGGCTTATGTAAGCCAGTCAGATCGGACAACAGCTGAAAGAACTGATTATCACTCGTGCCCGTGGCACAATTGCTCACTGTCTCTTTTAGGTTTGTTAAATGAAATATTTCAGTCTTTGGATGCTCTTCTTTTTTAGCACAACTGTATTTCCAGCATCGATAGATCTTGAGCGTCAATCAGTGACTATCGCACTCACTCAAGAGCCGCCGAATCTTAACAGCCTGCAGACGGTCGATTTGGTCAGTTTTTTCGTATTGGGACATGTGACCGAAGGTCTGGTTCGTTATGACAGAAGAGGTAAGCTGGCACCTGGCATCGCAACCGACTGGGTTCAGAAAGATCGCACCATTCGGTTCAATCTGCGTAAAAACGCCCGTTGGAGTGATGGTTCGGCTGTCACAGCTCACGATTTCGTCTTCAGCTGGCGTCAGATGAACAACCCTGATGTCGCGTCTCCTTATGCCTCAATCATGGACCCGATTAAAAATGCGAAAAAAATTCAGGCAGGAGAGCTGCCTCTCTCGGCATTGGGCATTACAGCGGTTGATGACTTCACGCTTAAGGTTGATCTGGAACGGCCCTGCGGTTATTGCATTACCGTGATGAATCACGCTGTATTTTATCCGATAAAGCAAACTTTCTACGAAGCTCAGGGTGAACGATATGGCGCGGAGGTCTCAAACCTTCTGTACAACGGTCCCTTTAAGTTATCAAGCTGGGTCCATGATGCGGAGATGACGTTGATAAAGAACCCTTCATACTGGAACCGTAGCGCCGTCAAGCTTAACGAGTTACATGTTGGATATATCACCGCGGATAATCGAACGCGTTTGAACCTGTTTCGCGATGATCGAATTGCGCTCGCTCGTTTGGGTGCCGATACGGTTGCAGATGCAGCCAGTCAGCAGTTAAGAATGAAATCGTTTGTATCGGGTGGCATGGCTTACATTCGTTTTAACACCAAGTCAGAAATGGTAACAGGACAAAAAAAGCTCAGGCAGGCGATTCGCCTGGTCATTGATCCTGATGAGTTCGTCAATAAGGTGATTGGGATTCCCGGTTATAAACCGGCATATTCATTCTTCCCGAGTTGGCTCAACGGGGTTGACGGCAAGTTCACTCAGGAATATCCCATTAAACCCGTGCAAATGAATGTGGTAAAAGCGCGCCGGTTGGTGCAAGAAGTGAAGCTGAGTTTGGGCGTTGAAAAAATGCCGTCTATAACTATTTTGAGCACAACCTCTCCAACCGGCGCGAGAATAGCAGAGTTTATTCAGGGGCGTTTAAAGCAGGCGTTAGATCTTGATTTAAAGGTTGACCAACAGACATTCAAACAGTATCTCGTCAAAATTCAGCGGGGCGATTTTGATATTTCTTTGGCGAGCTGGTACCCCGACTTTGACGATGTGGTCACCTATGCTGACCTGTTGGCTTCGTATAATGCAAACAACGCCGGAGGCTATAGCAATCCGGAATATGATCGTTGGCTAGAGGTCTTGCTAACCTCCAATGATGCCAGAACTAGAATGAGTGCTGCGGATAAACTTCAAAAAATAATTATCGAGGATGTGCCGGTGCTTCCGCTTGCTGAAACGGGCTCCGCCTATGTACAACATCCAAAACTGAAAGGCGTTGTTAGACGTGTGCTCGGTCCAGACCCAGATTACACTTTTGCAAGGGTTGTGGAATAGCTACTCGTGCTTTACGTCCTGACTGCTCATCTGCGCGCTTTCAGAGTGGACGCTCGTGATCATCTGATAGGCAAATCTCTCGGCTCGGAAATGATATCGCGCGTGGATAGTTGAACGCCAGCGATTGTGCCGTGAGAGACGTTATTATCCGACAACTTCGTTTGTCCAGCCTATTCAGGCAGTTACTAGGGAGAATTTGCGATTCAGGATTGATCACCAGACAAAAAAAGGCAGCCAAAGCTGCCTCTTTCATGTTGCTGGTGTTTAAGGCCAGTCTAGTGCTAGAACTCCCTTGGCGTTGGCTGAGGTCCCTTTGGCCAGTTTTCAAAGTTTTCCAGTACAGAGTCGCCGACATCCGCAACGGACCATGGTGCTTCGTCATTGCCTTTCGTGGCAAGCATATGGGATTGCCAAGAAAGTAAGGTGACTGAATTGCCCTGAACCAAAAAGGTTCGACCGGTAACGTCTTTGGCCTGATCGGAACCGAGCCAGACTACGACGGGCGAGACTTTTGCTGGTGAAAGAAGTTCTTCCATATTTTGTCCTTCCGGAAAAATATCCGAGGTCATTCTTGACCAAGCAGCGGGCGCTAGAATGTTTACCCGAATGCCATATTTTAGTCCTTCCTGAAATAAGCACCTGGCCAAACCAGCAATACCTGCTTTGGCTGCGCCATAGTTGGATTGACCAAAGTTGCCTAGCAGCCCTGAAGTCGAGCTTGTGACAACAATGCTACCACCGTGACCCTGCTCGATCATCTGATCGTAAGCTGCCTTAACGCAAAGATAGGTGCCTCGTAGGTGAACGTTGACAACGATATCCCACATGTCATTTGTCATGTTTTTAAATGATTTATCGCGGAGAATTCCTGCATTTGCAATGAGGAAATCGAGCTTGCCAAATTCATCGACGGCAGTCTTGATTAGTGCTTTAACGTCGTCCTCACTGGTGACATTGCCATAATTTGCAACAGCCTTGCCGCCCGCGGCCTTAATTTTTTCAACGACAGCATCGGCCATATTTTGACCTTCACCGCTACCATCACGGGAACCACCTAGGTCGTTGACAACAACGGATGCTCCCTCTTTAGCGAGTAGTAGAGCGTGA
>Ga0206679_10002423_pt1 | contig 14776 bp, 14 predicted proteins | sample M110012015metaG_FD_155464 | JGI IMG/M metagenome (GOLD analysis project Ga0206679, IMG submission 155464) | Ammonia-oxidizing marine archaeal communities from Monterey Bay, California, United States - M1 100m 12015 | ecosystem: Environmental > Aquatic > Marine > Intertidal zone | place: USA... | reverse complement strand
GTGGTGGCGCACAACCATGAACACCTCCAGGCCTTCGGCTGTGTCTCTTAGCATTAACATGGTGGCTGCGGGAACGGTAGCTACAGGTGGATTCATCGATCACTTTCCTTTAGGATGCGCCAGCCCTGCTGGTCGTTCTGAACACGAATAAGTTTATTGCTGACTTCCCGATAGGTATTCGATCGGTAGGATAGTTTTATCGCCACATCGACTATACCGGGACTTGGTGAGGTTAAGGACTCGTAAGCAAGGTCAATCTGGATGTAGGTCGGCGCGAGCATACGCTCTTCTCTATTCAGTGACCAGACCGGAATCGTCTGACTGTTCTGGGGTTGGAAATCCGTTGAATAAAGGGCGAGATGCTGGATAACATCCTGGCTCATCCAAGTCGCCGCCCAAAGATCCAAAACGTCCTTGATTTGCCGTTGCGTTGTGGCATCCACTGCTGCTGCTTTGGCACTGACTGCGTTAGTTTCTATTGCTTGGGTTTCAGGGTCAATACGGGGCTCCGGAGCACCTTCAGGCACCAGGACATCGCTCTCGAACAAGCCTCGATAGGTGGTTCCATCAGGTAAAATTAACAGCCCTTCACCTTGCCTTAAGTCAGCACTGAATTCTCCGATATAACGGGTACCGTCCTGCCAGTAAATGGTACCCCGACCATGTCTCTTGCCGTCCTGGGTTCCACCGACATAGCGAGTACCGTCAGACCATGTCAGGGTCTGGGTGGTTTCTCCGGCAATACCTGGGGATACAGCTAGACTCGCTATAAAAAACAAACTGACTGCAATGTGTTGCCACGTGGACATAACTGACTTACCAACTCAGGAGCTTGAATGGTAGCATTTCAATGCCCGTGAGAGAACTCTGCCCAGACTCAATCGCGTCTGCTGAGCAAACCCTTCGCAGCAGCCTTATGCATGATGGTATCAGGCTCGATAATCCAGGGACCATCTCTGCAGACCTTGAGTAGGGCGCTATCGGATTGGCCCAGCTCGATACTGCGATCGCCATCGAACGCAAGAATCCCCGCCCCGCTCACGGAAATAGTCTTATTCAGTTCTACTCGTTTAAACTCCTTGACGCCAACGGTCTGCCAGAGTCCCGGTGATATGGGGACCGTCACTTTGGTTTTGCCAAGGTTTGTGCACTCAACCACGAGGCCAAAGTCATCATGATGTCCACACGCGTCGAGGTAGCCACCAACAGGCGATAAGCCGACTGATGCCGGTTCTGCCCGGGTTAATACCAGGGTTGAGAGATGGTCTGCGGAGAAGGGTAATAAAGAGCCTAATTCGTCATTCTTGAGCAACACTGCATCAATCAAAGCGATATCAGCGCGACTGGAATCTGCCTGGTCTGCCAGGAGATGTATCTGTTTGCAGCGAATACAGGATTGCTCGAGTTGTAGTTGTTTGCTGGCTATGAGGCCAGCAGCAGCACCGGCGATAGAGGCTTCCACAAACACAGGGAAGACGTTGTTGGTACCGGTGGATAGAGGCAAAATGGTGGCGTCAGGGTAACGGCGGGCAACTATCCTGTTGGTTCCATCGCCGCCTAGAACGATGAAAGTCCTGCATCCTTCAGCCCACATCAGGTCGGCCATGGTTTCTGTATCGCTGGCGGTATGGGTTAGCGGGTATTTGAGGATTTCGATCAGGGATCGTTGTGGTAGGTGTTCAACTGCTCTGGAACTGATGCGAAAAGGCTCGTCCGCGAGGAAAATCCGGGAGACGCCATGCTCCAGGGCCGCCAGTACCAATCGGGTAACCTGCTGCTGTTTTTCATAGTGCGTGCTGGTACTAGCCCGCGCTGCAACACGCCTGACATCCCTGCCAGACATGGGATTGACGATGATACCGAGTAAGTTTTCCTGCAACTCCCGAATCACGCTTTGCGCGTGAACACCCACTGGTTATCCATACTTAATTCTTCTGAATAACGATAGCCATCGGCGTCAAACGACTTAAGGGCTTCCGGCTGGTTAATTCGGTTTTTGACGATATAAGTAGCCATCATGCCTCGTGCTTTCTTCGAAAAGAAACTGAGAATTTTATAAGTTCCTTTATTGTAGTCTTTGAATATCGGTGTAATCACCTTGTTCGGCAGGAAATCCAGATCGACTGCCTTGAAGTATTCAATTGAGGCCAGGTTTATCAGTGTTTTATTGCGGTGTCCTGCCAGTTCCTGGGTCAGCGCACAGGCGATTGTCTTGTTCCAGAATCTATATAAATCGTTGCCTTTACTATTTTTGAGTTTAATACCCATCTCCAGCCTATAGGGCTGTATTAGGTCCAGCGGTTTGAGTAGGCCATACAATCCGGACAGGATGCGGAGGTTTTTCTGTGCGAAATTGAAATCCCGGGCGCTATACGAATCTGCCTCGAGTCCCAGGTAGACATCGCCTTTAAAAGCAAGCAGAGCCTGGCGTTGCGCTTCAGTCCGGCTTGAACTGGACCAGTTTTGAAATCTTTCCACATTCAAGTCTGCTAGCTTGGGACTGATATTCATCATGCCTGATAGATCTTTGGCAGACTTTTTCTTCATTAGTCGGGCCAATGACGCGGCGTCGCGAAGAAACCGAGGCTCTGAGGCTTTTTTGATAGAAATGGGCGAATCATAGTCTAGTGTTTTGGCTGGGGAGAGCACTGTAATCATGGTAATTAAGAGCGGCTGAGTTAGGACTTTAGATAATACCCCAAGTTTCAGGTGATGGCATAGTGTTGCGTGCAGATTGAATTATTAGCAGCGCTTGGTTTTGCCATATAGGCGTTATCGAGATGCCATACAGAAACAAGTAAAAGGATGTAACAATTCAGCAGAGCCAGGGCAGTGCTTAATGGACAGCTTCTAGGCTGGTTTATCTCTGCGGGTGTTTTGGCGGGAACAATTTTAGCGAAGCACGGCTGGTCGCTGAATTGGCGTTGGTCTGCTTTAGGATAATAAGCTGGACATCAGGTATGATGAAACAGGAACAGTTTGATATAGGGCCGTCATATTGAAATAGCGGATAACCCGTTTAAGTGAGTGCCATTGGAAATGTTTTAGAAGTCAGGTGCAGCTGCTCTCGGTTCTATATACTGAAAGATCAGGCTGGTTATCCTGCTACCTTTTAAGAGGAATGTTATGGATTTCGCTACAAAAAAATTTGCCTGCTTTGGTCTTGTCACCCTGCTAGTTTTTACTGTCGCTCATCCCGTTGCTGCGGCACCCGGTCCCGTTGGTCGACTGCTGGAACCCGGGGGAGATATTGAATATTCAAGGGATGGTAGCCGGTGGAAGCGTGTCACCCGAACTAAATACGTGTTTGCCGGCTATAAAGTGCGAACAGGAGGGGATGGAACGGGCACCTTTGTTAACCAATCATCAGGTTTGTCCAGACTGATTGGCCCAGATAGTTCGGTAGAGGTCAACTCAGAAGGCCTGGCCTTTACAAAAGGGACGGAAACTGACCCATTTGCTAATGAGGCTACTTTATTTGATGGTATCGCTAATAAATTTGCTAAGGCGCAGCGCTATACCATGCTACGCAGACCAGCAATTAAATGCAGTAATGAGGTTAAGACAGCACGCTCTATTTCATTGTCCGCCTCTTATCCTGATCTTGTCTGGAATATTGCCTGCCCAGGAACGACCTATCGTTTGACAATAGACGAAAAAGTAGTCGAATTGGTCGGTGAAGAAGAGACGGATATGGTCCGCTTTAAGGTTTCTGGTGTCAGCGAAGGTGCCCATACTTACAAGCTTGAGACAATTAAAGATGGAACGGTTGTTTATTCGCCAACTAGGGCCAGTCGATTTCACTGGCTTAATCAGGCGCAGGAAACTGAAATCAAGAAAACCCTCGCCGACTACGATGATGATGTGTTTGCCCAAGCGGGCATTCTCGAAAGTGTTGGTTTGCTGGTGGCTGTGATGGATTCCTATAGCGGGTATTTTTTAGAGGAATTCGATGATAATGATATGCGACCGATGCTAGTGCGCAGTTACTCCAGACTGGGTCTGATGGAACTCCAGAAGAAAGAGGCTAAGATCTTTCGGGATTTCCCGAACTCGTCTGCACCATGAAAGTGATGGTGTGCTGGTGGCGGGCTATGAATGTGAATGCGCTAACGCATTGCTTTGCGGTTGTTCTGCCACGGAGAAGCTGTGCCTAAAATTCTGCAGGTACTAACTAACAGGGTTGATATCCCCATTGTTATTGGCTTATTTGCTCTGGCCTTGCTGCTTGAATTTAGCGAAGCGTTTTCGATATTTGAGGATGAAACGTTATCCTATCGCCATCTGCTTCGGACCGTTCATGGCGATGATGAAGTTGTGCAGGTTAACGAAGATGTCTGGGTAGTCTATACGGATGAAGATTTCTACATGGAGTACGGCGTATACCCACTACGTAGAACCGATTTAGCCACCATCATATCCAGATTGAGTGATATGGGGGCTGCTGTAATCGGGGTTGATATGCTGTTGGATTTCAATAGTGCATACGGTGAAGACCCGGTCCTGGCAGAAGCATTCAGCAAGGCGGGTAATATACTGCTGGGCTCCCAGGCAGTGTTTGAAGGAGAGCGGTTTAAGCAAATGAATACCGCCATTCCTGTGTTTGAACAACTAGCGGAATCGGGTTATTCAAATATTTCTTCCAACAGTGACCTGTCAGAAACGTTGGTACGTCTCCGAATCTATCCGGAGGTGGCGGCAGAGAATGCCTGGCCAATTTCTGTTAAGGCGGTTTCCATGATGTTGGCAGCCGAGCCGCGATTACATAATAACAAGCTGTATATAGGCGATAAACTCGCCATCGAACTCGATCAGTTTAATGACCTTTATATCGATTATCCGGCCCTGTCGGCATCGGCCTCAGGAGAGGGGCTTATTAGACGGCATCAAGTAGCAGGCTTATCCGCTGCAGATATTCTTTTTGCCCTGGATGAGGAGGAGTTAGAGGAACTGGCTGTACTAGTCAAAGACAAGATAGTTTTGATTGGTGAGGTGGCTGAGGTCGCGCACGATGAATTTGAGACCACCGTGGGCAATATTTTTGGAGTCAACATTATTGCCAGTGAAATCGAAACTATTTTGGATGGTGGTCAATTAAGAGCAGCACCATTCTGGATGGAACTGATGGTGGCTTGCCTGCTGTTGTTACCCGTGCTTTGGTCCTCATTTATCGCAGCTCCGCTGCTGCGGAACTTATTGATTATGGCAGTCCTATTGGTATTTACTGGCACTGCCACTGGGTTTTATGTGTTCTATGGCATTGTTTTGTCAATGAGCTATATATTACTGGCGTTAGCGCTTGCCTTCATCGTCATCAATGGTCGTATTTACTTACATGAAATTGGCCAGAAAGCGTTTATAAAAGAAGCCTTTGGTCAGTATCTTTCTCCAGCAGTTGTGTCAGACCTGGTGAAAGACCCGACTAAGCTGATGTTAGGCGGGGAAGAGCGCGTCATGACGGCTTTCTTTTCTGATATAGCTGCGTTTTCCAGTTTTTCTGAAGCACTGACACCCACTGAATTAGTCCAATTGCTAAACGACTACCTGACGCAGATGTGCAATATCATCATTGCCGCTCAGGGTACCGTCGATAAGTTTGAGGGTGATGCCATTATCGCTTTTTGGGGCGCACCGGTGGTGCAACCTGAGCACGCGAAATTGGCTTGTTTTGCTTGTATAGACATGAATCATGCGCTGATATCGCTGCGGCAAAAATGGCTCGCAGAAGGCCGACCCCGTGTCGATGTTCGTATGGGGGTCAATACCGGAGCCATGGTGGTTGGCAATATGGGTTCGGAGCAGAGAACCAACTATACGATGATGGGTGATGCAGTCAATCTGGCCTCAAGACTGGAAGGAGCTAACAAAGCTTTTGCCTCAGATGTGATGATCTCCGAGGCTACCTATCTGCAGTGTCAGCAGCATGTTGATGTTCGTGACCTGGATATGATTCGAGTCGTGGGTAAATCTGAACCAATCAGGGTCTATCAGCTGCTTGATCGAAAGAATGCCACCACGGGAGTTACAGCAGATTTAGTTAACCAGTATAATCTGGGACTGGCGGCCTATCAGCAGAGAGACTTCGTAAAAGCCCTGCATGAATTTAACGCTTGTCTGGCCCTGGTGGCGGATGATGGTCCGTCAATAACGTATGTGAATCGTTGCAAAAGCTTGATTGAATCACCGCCTGCGGCGAGTTGGGATGGTGTTTGGGAATTAAAAGAGAAAGGTGGATAATATTGATTCAGACAAAGATACAACAGTTGCTGGTTGATGCGCTCAACCCCGAATTCCTGCAGGTGGACAATGAAAGTGGTCAGCACAATGTGCCGGACGGCTCCGAGAGCCATTTTCGGGTCGTTATCGTCACCCAGGAGTTCCAGGGTAAACGCCTGGTTCAGAGGCATCAGCAGGTAAATCGTATTTTAGCTGATGTATTGGCCCATGATATTCATGCCCTGGCTTTGCATACCTACACTGACGAGGAATGGAAGATAAAGGCAGCGGCATTGCCGGAGTCGCCAGACTGTCTTGGTGGTTCAGCCAAGGTTTAATGGATGCTGCACCAGGCTTGGTCATGACCGATCCGAGAAATTTATACATCGTTGTGGACTCGACAGAACATATCGTTACTTTGCGGGGGTCGGAACGACGAAGCCTAGCCTTGATTGTTAAACCCGACTTAAGCATCGAATGTCGGTTTCCCAGGCGAAGTTCTATCGAGGTCATCGAAAGATTTGTCCGTAGCAGGAAAAATTGGTTGCAACGCACTATCAGGAAGGTCTCTCTGCGGCCCCAGCCGGTGGCTCGGACCTATGAGCAAGGCAGCCGCCAGCCATTTCTGGGCGTTGAATATGGCCTGTCTCTACGTACTGCCAATAATGTGCAGGTCCGTTTATCCCAGGGAGAATTGCAGTTAGCCTGTCGAAAACCAGCATCCACGACAAATGTTTCTCGAGTCTTGCATCACTGGTATGGTCGGCAAGCCAAGCGCATATTTGCCGAGCGATTAAGCTATTGCCAGCAAAGCTTTCCGCGAGGACCCGCCTGCAAAGGCATGATTGTCCGTAAGATGAAATCGAGATGGGGCAGTTGTAGTTCGGCCGGCTTGATAACCTTGAATAGTCGGCTGGTTGAATACCCTTTGAAAGTGATCGATTACGTGATCTTTCATGAGCTCTGTCACCTGGTTCACTTTAACCACAATGCTGGGTTTTACCAGTTACTGACCGACAAGATGCCGGACTGGCAAGAGCAGCGGGCTCTGCTCAGTTAGTGTTCAGCCAGTTCAGCAGTAAAGGCCAGATATTGCCGAGTATCATGGGTTGGGCCTCCACTGTTGGATGGATACCATCTTGCTGGAGCAGCGTCCTCGGTGTGGTAGGTCCCTGTAACAGGAAAGGTATGAAGTAAACAGCCTGATTCGTTTCGGCGACCTCTTGATAAAGGTCTTGGAACGCCTGGGTATAGCGATATCCGTAGTTTGCGGGAAGGATCATTCCGATCAGCAATACATCTGCGCCGGCGTCCTGGCACTGTCTGATGATTTGAGTGAGATTGTCCTTAATCCTGGTGGTTGGATATCCTCTCAGGCCGTCGTTACCCCCTAGCTCTACGATCACCAGGTCGGGTCGGTAAGTGTCCAGGGCCTGGCTGATCCGGACTAAGCCTCCGCCTGTGGTTTCGCCGCTGATACTAGCATTTACGACTTTAAATTGGGTAAACTCCTGCTCTATCCTGTCGGAAAACAGTTGTACCCAACCGTCTTTTGGATTCATTCCATAAGAAGCGCTAATACTGTCTCCAAAAACCAGAATTGACCTCGATGGCTCTGCTGTGACAAGCGAGGCGGATAAGCATAGTATGAGCGCGATACTGATGTAAGAGTGATAGGGCTGAATCGGCTTTGCAATAAAAGCGGTGAAATTAGAGAAATTGAGATTACGCATGATAAAGGCTTCGGAAGTACGCAAGACCGTTGTAACGGGTGAAGGTGAACTGACTATCTTGGAAGGGATTAACCTTGAAATCAACTATGGGGAATCAGTGGCTATTGTCGGGTCGTCTGGATCAGGCAAAACCACCCTGCTAAGTTTGTTAGCGGGTTTGGATACACCCAGTTCAGGGCATATTTGTCTTGATACCGATCGTGTCATAACGGATATGGATGAAGAAGCAAGGGCCAGGGTGCGAGCGGATTTAGTTGGGTTTGTTTTTCAGACATTCCAGTTACTTGGCAGTTTGACAGCCATAGAAAATGTTATGCTGCCAGCTGAATTGCGAGGAGAGGTTGGTGCCGAAGCCAGTGCTCGAGATCTTCTTGCAAGAGTAGGCTTGTCGGCAAGGGAAAAGCATTACCCGAGACAGTTATCTGGAGGCGAGCAGCAGCGAGTCGCTATCGCTCGAGCTTTCGAGTCCTCGCCAAAAATTCTTTTTGCGGATGAGCCGACAGGAAATCTGGATACGCGAACCGGTGAAAATGTTATCGAATTACTGTTTTCATTGAATGCCGAATTTGCCACGACGCTGGTGCTCGTTACCCATGACCAGCGCATTGCGGATCGTTGTGATCGATCAATTGTCATAGAAGGCGGCACGGTTGTGGATACGATTTCTTCGGGTGGGGGCAAATGATAAAGCTAGCCTGTAAATTACTTTGGAGAGATTGGCGTGCTGGTGAGCTCACGCTATTGTTGGCATCATTAATCGTTGCAGTCAGCACAGTCACCACTATTACGTTGTTTGCAGATCGCCTCCAGAGAGCATTGGTGTTGGAGTCGGCATCATTTATCGCTGCCGATAAGGTTATATCCAGCCCGCGACCAATAGCGGAAGAATTTCTCGCAAAAGCCGAGGCTTTAGGACTCAAGCAGGCCCAGACATTGTCATTTCTTTCCATGGCATTCGCCCGGGATCGTTCCCAGTTTACGGCTGTTAAGGCGGTCGATGAAAATTATCCTCTGCGCGGGAAGTTAATTGCAGGGTGGGCACCATTTGAACGTGGGACACCGGTCCAACGAGGCCCTGAAGCAGGTGAAGTCTGGTTGGAAAGTCGGTTATTCCCCTCCCTTGGTCTGGTTCCAGGTGACCAGGTTGAATTGGGTAGGGCTAGCTTCCCGGCGACCAGAGTGCTGTTGAAGGAACCCGATCGAGGCGGTGGCTTTAGCTCAGCGGGTCCAAGACTTTTAATGAACCTCAGTGATGTTAAGGCAACGGACGTTGCCCAGCCCGGTAGCAGGCTGACTTATCGTTACTTGTTTTCGGGCGAGCCACAGCAACTTGAAACTTTTGAGGCTTGGGTGACACCAAAATTACCTGATGATAGCCGGCTCATAGGCGCCCGAGAGGGTGCTGAAAGCATTGGTGATGCATTGCAGAGGGCTGAAAGTTTTTTACTGTTAGGCGGCTTGCTAGGGGTAGTATTGGCGGGTGTTGCAATAGCGCTATCAGCCCAGCGTTATTCAAACCGTCATTTCGACCATGTCGCAATACTAAAAACCCTGGGGGCAACACCCGCAAATATAGATAGACTGTTTTTATGGATATTTCTGGTCATTGGTATCACGGCAACAGCCATTGGCTCGCTAATCGGTTACCTGATGCAGATCGGTGTAATAACCATGCTTGGGCCCTTGATTCCAGTAGAATTACCGTTGCCGGGTTTAAAGCCGATCTGGGTCGGTATGATCACCGGTATGGTTTGCCTGTTGTCATTTGCCTTTCCACCGCTCCAAAAATTAAGGTCCGCTGATCCTGTCCGGGTTATTCGTCGCGATCTAGCCCCCAGCAGGGTCAATGACGTCGTTGCCTATCTATCAGGTGGCGGTGGTACGCTGGCGTTAATGTGGTGGTACAGCGGAGACCTGGTATTAACTTTACTGATCTTTTCCGGAGGCCTGTTGGCAGGTGCGATATTATTGCTGCTTGCTTATTGGTTTATTCACTCCGGCAGAGTAATTGGCATGCAAGCTGGTAGCAGCTGGCGCCTGGCGCTGGCCGGTATGCAGAGGCGAGGCCGAGAAAATGCTGTCCAGATACTGACTTTTGGCCTGGCTATTATGCTGTTGCTGGTGCTGTTTCTTGTGCGCACGTCATTGATCAAGGAATGGCAGACGCAGATTCCTGAAGATGCTCCGAATCATTTTGCTCTTAATATCCTGCCCGCTGATCTTGATTCTATTCGCTCAATACTGGCGGCCAATGAGGTCGAGTCACAGCCACTGTATCCTATGATTCGAGGTAGCGTCCGGAGTATCAATGGTAGATCCTCAGAGGCAGGGGAAGACAGGCAGCAGGACTCAGATGGTAGGGCGCCGAGAGCGAGTTCGAATCGAAATCTTACCTGGTCGAAGCAACTTCCCCCGGAAAATGAGATCATTGACGGTCAATGGTGGGATGTTAACTATAACGGAACCCCGCTGGTTTCCGTGGAACAGGATTATGCTATTCGCAATAATATCGGAGTTGGAGATAGCCTGGTCTTTGTTATTGAGGGTCGTGAACTGGCGGCAGAAGTAGCGAATATCAGAACGGTGTTTTGGAATAATCTGCGCCCGAATTTTTATATTATTCTGTCACCGGATTCCTTGCGTGATTTCCCCAGTACTTTTATGACCAGTTTTTATCTGCAACCAGGACAGAAGCTGGTCCTTAATCATCTGATACGGGCCCACCCGACTATGACCGTGCTAGAGGTTGATGCCCTGATAGAGCAGATAAACAGCATTATTACCCAGGTGACCCTGGCCATTGAGTTTGTTTCCATCCTTATTTTGGCTTCAGGGGCGATGGTATTACTGGCAAGCGTGCAAGCTAGTATGGATGAACGAATGGGGCAGTTTGCTATTCTCAGGACGCTAGGGGCATCGCAAAGACTTGTTTTGGGCAGCCTATCCATCGAATTTCTGGCGCTGGGGTTCTTTGCTGGAATACTGGCCGCGATTGGGGCTGAGTTTACGGTTTTTATGCTGGAGACACAGATTTTTAATCTGAGCTACTCGCCGACTCTGATTTTATGGGTGCTTGGCCCGTTGCTGGGGGCAATACTGATAGGAGTCATTGGGGTAGCAGCGACCCGATCACTGGTGCATCAATCACCGATCAGCGTGTTAAGAGGTCTCGCTTGAATTTTACGGTTCCGGGTACCAGGCACCGTCAGCGCGCTTCATCATCCAGATTTGCGAGAACCAATAGAATCGCCCGTTCTGGTCGGGCATGGTGCAGTTGTATCTGGAGCGCCCAGGGGTTAAATCCTGCAGGCTGTAGGTAGCGAAGGATGACGCTGAGGTTTTTTTAAGGGCCAATCTACCACCAGGCCCGTAGCAGGCCAGATCCTTCAAGCGCCAGTTTCCAGCCGGAAAGCTGAGGCCTAGCAGTGGCCGCACCTGATGTTTGTGCAGTATTGGGTTAATAACCTTGCCCTGGTCCGGGAAGGCGCGGGTATTGACCTTGGTACCAAAAGTCGCCAGGTCCGAGTAGCGCCCGCCCATGGGAAATCTAGGGATTACTGCTGGCAGATCAGCCACCGAGACAGCACCGCTTTGCTGACCAAAAATAGAGTAGGACAAGGCTGTCAGGCGATAAATAAGCTGGGGCTCGTATTCTCCATAAGGAAGGGCCAGCATGCGCGATGCCCTTCCCAGGTGGGTCTCAATGATGTTCTGGGCCTGTTCAACTTCCTGGGTTTGGCGATGTAGCCAGGCTGCGTTGCTTTCACCGGACTTTTTTCTGACCATATGAAGATGGCTACGGGTATGATTTGCGATAGTGGCACCAGCTTCTGCCATTTCGGATAGTTGTTGCCAGGAAAGATATTGCTTTGAGTTTTTGGAAATAAAATCAGTCGAAACAAATATAGTAAACGGATATTGATATTCCTGGAGCAGAGGAAATGCGGTTTCGAAGATACTGGTAAAGGCGTCATCAAAAGTGATGGCGACGGTGCGTTCTAATGGATCTCTGCCAGTCATTTTTGCTTGCAAGGCATCCTCTAAGACTACTACCTCATAGTTGTGCGCTTTCAAATACTCAAGATGCGCCTTGAAAACTTCCGGTGGTGTCGAGGTGATTGCGGGGGTGTCTGTATCAATGTGGTGATACTGGAGAATCACCAGGGCATTTACAGGAGAGACGAAAATGATCAGGCCGAGAAGAAGACATCCGAGAGTCGATTTCAGTCCCACCATTCCTAACCTGTATCGGTCAGTGTAAAATGAATTTGAATTCATAAAGTGTCGTCCTATGCCAGATTTGTCCGTCCAGGCGAAAAAAAACCGCGAAGCGAAAAAGCTCGAAAAACGGCTTCGTCGAGAAGTTGGACGGGCGATTGCTGATTATAACATGATTGAGGAAGGCGACCGGGTCATGGTGTGCCTGTCTGGTGGCAAGGATTCGTTTGCGATGCTGGATCTATTGAGGAAACTTCGGCAACGAGCGCCCATCGATTTTGAAATAATGGCGGTTAACCTGGACCAGAAACAACCTGAATTTCCAGAAAACGTTCTTCCCGATTATCTCGAATCGGAAGGCGTTGACTATCGCATTCTGGAGCAGGACACCTATTCCCTGGTTAAAGAGATGGTTCCTGAGGGAAAGACATACTGTGGCTGGTGTTCTAGGTTCAGGCGTGGAATTCTATACCGCTTTGCCAGGGAAAACGGGTATAACAAAATCGCTCTGGGCCACCATCGTGACGACATCATAGAAACGCTGTTCCTTAACATGTTTCATGCTGGCAAGTTAAAGGCGATGCCGGCAAAGCTGCTCTCGGATGATGGAACAAACATCGTGATTCGTCCTTTAGCATACTGCAAGGAATCTGATCTTGTGGACTATGCTGAGTTACAGGCGTTCCCGATTATTCCCTGTAATCTCTGTGGTTCCCAGGATAACCTGCAGCGGCAAGTAGTAAAGGAAATGTTACATAACTGGCAGAAACAGTTTCCCGGCCGGGTGGAAACCATCTTTAAGGCGCTATCTGATGTTGCACCGTCTCAACTCCTCGACAGCGATCTATTTGATTTCACCCATCTTGAGAGGAAACGACACCGCAAGCTTGATCTGCAGCAATTACCGTAAAAATTTTGCGTTAAGTGGGTTGTTATTTCGTTGGCGCGACAAATAGGTAACCAGTGCCATGGAGGGTCTTGATGATTGGTGATGCCTCGCCAAAAGCGGCGAGCTTCTTGCGTAATTGGGCAACGAGAGCGTCGATGGAGCGATCATTGGGATTCCATGGCCGCCGCCATACGCTTTGCATTAGATGATCTCGGGATAGTACCTCGCCTCGATGGTCTACCATGGTCTGTAGTAACTTGCTTTCTGACCGAGATAGCAACTGTTCCTGATCCAGTGGGTCAGTAATCCGTCGCTCATTAAAATCGAAATGCCAGTCAGCCAGACGAACATGACGCTGGTACTGCCGAACTCGGCTAGAGGGTTGGACATGGCGCAGGAAGTTTTTCAGTTTTGCTAAAAACTCTCTTGGATGGACGCTGATTTCGAAATATTCATCAATGCCCGATTCTAAAAGGGTAATTTTTTGCTGGATTGAATACTTTGAAGAGATGAAGACCAGGCCAACTCTGGATTCACGCCTGATGTTCAGTGCGACTTCAGTCGCCGAGTTAGTCTCCGAGCCGGCAATAATGATGACGATATTTATCTTTTGCTGGCTGATTCGCTGGGGAAGGTTTTCCAGGTGCTGGCAATCAACAAGGTTGAGATCACTATTCTGTAAATGGGTCCGTAACTGGCTGGTTGACCCAAGATCCCAGGAAATAATGAGAATGTTACCTGTGACTTCATTGAAGGACACGTTAAGGTAGCCTTTGATAGTGGTATTTAAATATACGCTATCTCTCGGGTATTTGTCCTGCAAGCTTTCAAAGATGAGCTTTCCCCTGTGAGCTTGTTTCTGCAAGCTTGTTAGTGATGGCCAATCGAACTTGAATTTCAAATGTAAGATTGGCAGTACCTGGCCGGCTAAGAATGAATAGTTAATGTGGATAGATGATGCAGATACCCTGGAATGCACTTTCTAAGCAGGCCCTTGAGGGGCTGGTAGAGGAATTTGTCCTCAGGGAAGGCACAGAGTACGGTGCGACAGATGTAAGTCTTCCTGAAAAGCGTCGCCAGGTAATGGCGCAGCTAAAGCAGGGCCTGGCGCAAATCGTTTTTGACCCGGATACCCAGACAACCAGTATTACACAGACAGATTGATGTTTTGTTTTAAGGTGTAGCCGGGAGGGTTTGGTGCAGTTAGCCGGTAACACTTCCTGAGCGTTAAAATGGGCCAAGCTATCCGGAGCAGTACATTGTCAATCAGCCAGTGGCAAGGGTTTATAGGCTCTATTAAAGGGCATATTGGATAGCCATTTAAGGAGTCTGGTGCGGAAATATTTATAGATCGGCCGGGGCAGTCGGACACCCCCCTGTAGTGGTTTGATTTAGGCTCTTCACTGATAATAGACTGCGCGGTACAATCGGGGAAACAAGGTCGCGCTGGTCATTGAATCACTCGGTGGGGAGATTTTTGAGGGCTTGTACTAACCCTTGATTCGGGGCCATGTGTTCAGTTCGGTCGCTGGCCAGCTTTTTGGTCCGGGTTTTGACCCCAGACTCTGGAATGGATAATAAACTTCCGTTAATTAAGGACCTGCGGCTAAACATACGCCGCTAAAGATAAGCACTTAAAGACAAGCAGTTAAAGACAAACAGTTAAAGATAAGCAGTTAAAGATAAGCACTTAAAGAGTAATCTGATGACGATGCCTGAG
>Ga0206679_10002416_pt1 | contig 14801 bp, 9 predicted proteins | sample M110012015metaG_FD_155464 | JGI IMG/M metagenome (GOLD analysis project Ga0206679, IMG submission 155464) | Ammonia-oxidizing marine archaeal communities from Monterey Bay, California, United States - M1 100m 12015 | ecosystem: Environmental > Aquatic > Marine > Intertidal zone | place: USA... | reverse complement strand
TGGCGCTTCGCTAAGTAAAAATCACCTTCTCTAATTATTCGAGCAAGGACTCCAATTAACATGAATCCTGCACATGCCAAATATATTGACCATAGCCAAGGTGTGTTAATGCCTAGATCATAGTTAGAGGATCCTTCTACAAGTGTATCGCTTGGATAATGACGATGACCAGTATCAAAAAATCCGATTTTAAATGATGACCCCCTGTTCTGGTTACATGATTGCCCTCCTCCGCACTCTAATTCATACCACTTCTCTTCTGCAACATGAATTTGACTGGATATCGTTTGGACGGCGTTCAGCGATGTAATAATTAATATCGCATAAATCAAGGCAACTAATACGTGTCTGAGTCCAAGTTTATCTGCGCTATTAATCTCAAATTTATTTCTTCCATTTTGAGATTCCTGGATTTTAATTTTATTGTTTAAGAATGATATGTTGGAAAGAAATTTAATGAATTTACCTGATGAAATAAGCAAAACTAAAATAATCAAGAATAAAAAAAATCCCGCACTTACCGAGTCGGCCATCATTCAGTCGTTGGTTGAATCAACTTTATAATAGTTATTTTATACAAATGGAAATTGAATCATTGGTTGTCAAGATTTTAGAAGCATATCTCCTAATCAGGAATAATCTCTTACTCATCCTTTGGTTTCAAATTTGCAGTTAAATCGCCAGAAATTGCGCTATCTTGAATATTATAGGTGATGTTTTGAACAACTGTTGTGGACTTTGAACTATCTTCGAGTTCTTTTTCCAAAGCGGCTTTTGATTCCTGTAATTGAGCTAACTCGGCTTGCATTGTATTCATTTGTGTTTCAGAATGAGTTTGTTGTGCCAGTTGCTTCTCCAGTTGCTGAGTCTGATAGATTTGTTGTGCTAATTTTTGTTGGAAGTGCTGTGTTTCAATTTGCTTTTGATGTGCCAATTGTTGTGCTTGAATCTCTTGTTGTGACGGTTGGCGCTGAATTGGTATATGTTGCTGTCTTGATGGTGGTGTACGCACTCTATGTTGAGGAGTCTTCTTTTTCCGATAATATGTGAAATATACTATGACACCAATCCAGAAAAGACATCCTACTGCGAATTCTCCAAGGGAAGATGTAGCGCCAGAAGATGATTCAGAGTTAGAGTCAGAGCGTGAGTCTTCTTCGACTCTTAGACAACCTGTAGAATAAACTAATGCACCTGTGGCAGTATTTGGGCATTCATCCCTTGAGTCTACAATTCCATCAGAATCGCTGTCACGTTGTGATGAGGAGCAGCCATTGGCATCGATGGATTCACCTGCGGGAGTATTTGGGCAATTATCAATCTCATCCACCACTCCATCAACATCGCTATCACGTTGCGCTGAAGAGCAGCCAAAAGCGTCAACGGATCTGCCTACGTAAGTATTTGGACAATCATCAGTTGCGTCCACCACTCCATCATCGTCGCTGTCACGTTGCGATGAAGAGCAGCCAAAAGCGTCAACGGATTCTCCAAGGGGAGTGTTAAAGCAGTGATCGCTTGAATCTACTAATCCATCACCGTCGTTATCACGTTGTAAGTAGGAACATCCATAATCATCAGCGTTTTCTTCAGGGGAAGTATTTGGGCAATTATCAGATGCGTCCATTACTCCATCTGAATCGCTGTCACGTTGCGCTGAGGAGCAGCCATTGGCATCGATGGATTCACCTGCGGGAGTATTTGGGCAATCATCAGATGCGTCCACCACTCCATCATTGTCGCTGTCACGTTGTGTCGAGGAACATCCAGAAGAATCAGCGGATTCACCTACGGCAGTATTTGGGCAATCATCAGATGCGTCCATTACTCCATCATCATCAGAATCGCTGTCGACAGTAAATCTCCACTCTGAAGCTGCATTTTTCCAAGTACCATTTCCATCACCATCCCCATTACCAATTGCGCCTTTAGTGGGTGTTAATGACCAATTGTATTCTGCAAATAGTTTCCATTCATCCAATTCAGAATTCATATCACATTCATCATCATTGATTGCATCATTATCTCTACATTCAATAGTAATGTTGAGAATATTACTGTAATCTGGAATATCAATAGAGTAGTTCCAAGGATTGACCAATTCCATTTGGTCATCCCATGTTGGTGTATCGATGCAATCTATATTGACACCATCTGCCTCTATGCAAATTTCAAAGTGTGGGTCTGGAAGACCGTTATTGTTATCCCATTCCACAGTTTCATTTGCCGACCAAGACAAGAGTTCTATGTATAACCAAGCATCACCGTTGGGCCAATTGTCAACTTCACCTTCAGCGGAAACAGAATTCATTAACGGTAAAGAACCCAACAAAAAGAGAGCAGAAATCAAAATTGCGATGCGAGTAACTCTCTCCTGCATACATCGCAGTAGTGGAAGAAGTATAATTGGTTTAGGCCGGTTGTAAATCAGTTCCTTGATTACGCCGCTCTATAATGTAAATTCAGATGTCTCAGCATTACTATCTATGAAAAAAGTGGACGTGACGAGATTTGAACTCGTGGCCTCTACCATGCCAAGGTAGCGATCTTCCAACTGATCTACACGCCCATAGGGTTGCTTCAAGCAAACCGTCCACCTGCAAGACCGTCATAAGGATTGTCAATTTGGATACTAGGAGCAAACTATTGTAGTATTACAAAATATTTTCTTTTCTTTATTAATCGTTGAATACAATTATTATATGGTATTATGAGAAATAAAGAAATGGAACAGGATTTGCAAAAAAGTTTGGATGACGGAGCATCAGTTTGGGTTATTGGTGATGTACATGGATTTTCAGTTACCTTTGAAAATTTAGTCGATATGTTGGAACTATCTGAAAAAGATAGAGTTGTTGTATTAGGTGATTTGATAGATAGAGGTCCTGATAGTTACAATGTAGTAAAAATAGTTCAATCTGACTCAAGAATCTATTCTACTAAAGGAAATCATGAACAAATGATGGTTGAGGGATTTATTCCAAAAGGTATTTCTCACAAACTGGAAGCCAATTTGTGGCTTAGAAATGGTGGAATAGAAACTGCAGCTTCATACATTAGAGCATTTACTAATCATAATGGAGAAGAAGATAGTGTTGCATTAGAGCAGGAAATAATTAATGATAAAAAATGGATGAATAGTTTGCCTGCACATGTAATTCTGGATAAATGGAGATTAGTTCATGCTGGATATGATCCAAGAACTAATTTGGATGAACAAGGAGAGCCTGAGCATTTGTGGATTCGTACTCCATTTCATCATTCTAATAAAGCAATAGATGAACAGAGAAGTGTTGTATTTGGCCATACTCCTACAATGCTATTATTTGGTGATTCAGATGATTCTTATGGTAAGATTTGGCATTCGGATGTTAAGTTGCAGGATGGCAGAGCAGCATCTATTGGAATTGACACTTGTCTTTTTCACAAGCAACAATTGCCAGCATGGTTGAGTGCAATCAATCTGCAAACTATGGAGATTAGACAGATGCCAAGGGTTGAAGTTTGGGATGACCGAACAAGAAACTTAGCAAAAATTCCGTAAATGAATTGATGATGTAGATGCCTTTGGCTTGAAGCATGGGCAAGCATCCAAGTGGTATTTTGGGTGATGTTAAGACTCCTACTAATGCTCCACATCTTCCAGAAAACTTGGTTGAGAAAGTAATTCAATCATTATCAGGAGAATTGGAAGCAGTATTTACTCCTTGGATTGCAGATAGGATTGAATTGATTTGGTTAGAGGTTGATGATGACCGCTTGGGTATGACTCGATTTGAAGAAGGTGCTAATGAGTTACTTCGCCGTCGCAGATTGCGCCTGGACCCTGGCGCGGTTACGATTGGATTGCATCCAGCACTTACAGAAGATCTAGCATTGTATGAACATACATTTGTTCATGAGCTATTACATGCTAGCGGGCTTACTCTACACTCAAAGAAACATGATGACCTAACAAATCAGATTGCTCCACCTCCAAAGATGAGTGAATCACCTCTATTGCAGAAAATGAGGGAAAAGATAATTGGACAATCTGTTGTATCTCAGTGGAATTGTAAAAATTGCGGCTATGTATGGGAGCGAAAAACGGTAACAAAGCCAAAGCGGTGCTTCAAGTGTGCAAAACCTCTATGATTTGTTAGAATTGTTGCTTTTGAAGCATTTCTGGGTGGTTTTATTCTATTAAAATTTCATGTAATTACTGTTTATTCATGTGCAACATTCATCAATAGTTGGCTACCGCCTGTGGATAAGGGCGTATAGTGTAGCTTGGATATCACTTTGGCCTTCTAAGCCGAAAACTCGGGTTCGAATCCTGATACGCCCGCTTCCAATGAGAGTTGTAAATAGTGTGTCTTAGGGCTATTTATTGGCTATTTTTGAAGAGAATTAAGTGCGGTATAACCCGATGCACTCATATATGAATGGTCAGTCGGCGACCTGTTCACTATGAAGCGAGGTTCACGTGCTTGGAAGAAAACTGGAAACCAGCGGTGGAAGTGGCGACGCAAGAAGCTACGACGCCGTAAGCGCGCTCGCCGACAAGCCAAGGCTTGATTTGGTGTGACAAACAATGGGAGTATAGTATAGCTTGGTAGTATCGCGGGCTCCAGTTGCACAGGAATGACGACGAGTGGGTTTGCTGACAGTTGATGACCAACTGGAGCGCCGACCTGTTGCAATCCTGCAAACCGTAGCCTCATCTAGAGAGGTGGTTTCAGAAGAAATCCGCTGGGGGGGGTTCAAATCCCTCTGCTCCCACCAAATAACAGACTTGATTGGCGAGTTTGTTTTCTAATTCTTAGGATTAATCAATCTGAAAGTGGCATTCCATCACCATCTCTAAAGTTGGATGATGCTAATGCTAATATTGATTCAATCAATGACCAAGGCCAAGTAATTAGTGTGCCTATGCCGAATGTGAGAATAGTCAGTAATAATTGTGTAATTCCCAATCCAGTTTTTCCAAGATAAAAGTTGTGAACTCCGAATACTCCTAAGAAAAATCCTAGTAGGAATGTTACTATCTTAGATCTAGATCCAACACCAACTTGTTGCATCATCATTCCTTGTTGTCCATATGCTTGCATTGGCTGTCCTTGCATCATTGGTTGTTGCTGAGCAGCAACATGTCCCATTTGTTGTTGCTGAGGGGGATATTGCTGCTGTTGCTGTTGCGGAGGGTGTGTTTGGTGAACCACAGGTATGTGAGCAGTAGGTGCAGGAGTTGATGAAACACCGGTGCTAAAAAATGGACTCCATGAACCATCTGGATTAGGAGTGGAAGTAGATTCAAGAGCAGGAATTCCATTAATAATAATAAAATCATAGCGAACAGGGTCATATCCAATTGAAGGATTTGAATGAGCAACCACTTCAATAACTTGCCCATTATTTCGTATATCGGCAATAGTAAAAACTGCACCTTCGTCATCTGGATAACATTCTGCAGCAATGCGTTGGAAGTTTTGAGATATCCACGCATTATGATTACCTACATTACCTACACTAGCAGTCGGGTTTAATGAAAAATCAGGATAGTACTGGCGTGTGTGTTTATGTGCGAATTCATCATCGAATCCCTGCGATTTTAGGTTATCAAAATAGGCCTGTGCTTCCATAGAAATCAATACGCTGTTGAGGTTCTTACATTTTGTATTATTGGAAAACTCACTATTCTGTTCAAATCCCTGTATGCAATATCTTGATGTGTGCGAGCATAGCCCTATGGGCTAAGGGGTTATTATGCGAAGAGCAATAGCAATTTTCTTATTTTCATTATTGATGGGTCCATTGACAGGTTCATTGACAAATCAACAAGATACTGATTTGTCTGATTGGATGGCTGTAGATGAGCAACAAGTTCAGTGGATGAAAAAATCATCAAGTCTACAAATACCTCAACAACAATCTCCTATTTGGCTACAGAATTCACAGCCTTGGTGGCAAGTAACTACCTTAGATCAAAACCGTAATTCAATCCACGATTCACTAGAAACTTTTGTTGGGATTACTGGGATTGGACTTTCATATGCAGAACCAGTTACACAACAAAACATCGATGATATCAATCAACTTGGGCTTTCAGTATCAGATACTATAGAATCTGTTAACGCAGTATTACTCGGTCAAATAGATGCATCATTGGCTACAACATTGTCTCAATTAGATGGAGTTGTAATGGTTGAAAGATATGGAGAAGTAGTTTTCTGGGGAGATGTACAAACTCAAGCAGTAAAGGCTCGCAACTCATCTCTTTATCCAGGTGCATGGGAATTTGGAGTTTCAGGAGAAGGCGTTGTAATTGCAATGGTTGATACCGGTGTTGATAATGAACATCCAGGTCTTAATCAGAAGTGGGTTGCTGGCTACGATGCGGTTTGTTATCTTCATACTGACCCAACTTGTGTGTTAAACAACCCGAGTCGAGAAACCGATGGCTCATATGACCCCGATGACGGTAATCAGCACGGAACTGCCTGTATGGGTATGGCAAGTGCAACTGGATTAGATGCTTCAGGAGCACAAACTGAGTTCTATGGAGCAGCACCAAATGCATCATTAGTCGATGTTAGAATTGGAACAGATGCTGGAGCAGGACCTTTTGAAAATTACATATTAGAACAAGAATTCTATGAATCTGCTATGAATGGTGTTCAATGGATTATTGACCATAAAGACGATCAATGGGCCGGTGCTGATGAATCAAAGCATGGAATTGATATCATTTCTCTCTCATGGGGAATCACTAGCCATGAAGGCGGCGGTTCAGATGGTGAAGATATGCATAGCCGCATTCTAAATGAAGCGATGGAAGCTGGAATTGTTGTTAGTGTCGCTGCTGGAAACGATGGTCCTGACAATGATGGATTATCGGGGATGGGTTCAGGTAGCCTAGCGATTACAGTTGGTGCAACTGATGATATTAATTCCGTAGATAGAAGCGATGATACAGTTGCAGGTTATTCTTCAAGAGGGCCAAGACGAGATAATGGTGACAGTAATCCATTGAATGAACTAAAGCCAGAAATCAGTGCTCCAGGAACTAATATCATTCAGGCAGAAGGTTGTGTAACCTCTGGCTTTTGTAATAACTTATTCAATGATGCAAGCCAAAATGGCTACACTGGGCGAGGTTCAGGAACATCCTATGCTACTCCTTCAGTTTCAGGAATAATCGCATTAATGCTTGAGATGAATCCTGACCTTACTCCGCTTGAAGTAAAAGAGATTCTCAAATTTACTGCAGAACGTCGTGGACCTGCATCTCAACCGGATGTAGACCCATTTTGGAATCGTGATTTTGGCTGGGGCATGGCCGATGCTTATGAAGCGGTCAAACTCGCTCAATACATTAACCAAAGTGGATTGAATGGTGCACTGGATGTATATACTCAAGTTCACATTAGTAATTCAAGTATAAACGAAGCAACCGGATTACATGAATTAATTGGAGAAACTTGGGGTCAAATGGGCTCAGTAAGTTCTGTTGAATATCGAATCAATGATGGAAGTTGGAATAGTGCTTCATTCCAAATGGAAGAGAATGTTACTGCTTTACAAAGAATCAATTGGACTATTGCATTAGACCCTGCAAAGATTGGTAAAGGAAACCAAACTATTGAAATCCGAGCAATTAATTCTGAAGGTCTTCAATCTTTACCGATATTAACTCAAGTTGAAGGAACTGGTTTTACAACCAGTTCTTCTATCTCTTGGACAGTAGGACAGTATGCGGCCTTTGCAGGTGTAATTGTATTAATTTGCTTGATTGGATTGATGTTCCAAGCACGTACTGAAGATCCATTCTCTCTTGATATTAATTATTCAGATGATGGAATCGAAGAAGTATTGGATGCGGATAAAGATTTGGCAGCAATAGTTGATGCAGAGTTGGTTGTTGAAGATGATTCAAGTGGTTGAAGTTTCACAAAACAAATGTGAATCTTCGCGATGATTGAAATGTAAAATAGGAATCGGGTTATTATGGCAACATTCAGTGATAGGGCTCTTTCAATACAGCCAACCGGTGTTCGTAAGATGTTTGATTTGGCAGGAGATGATGTCATTTCTTTTGGCTTGGGTGAGCCAGACTTCCAACCACCAGACATTGCGATAGAAGCCTTCTATCAAGCAATGAAAGATGGACATAACAAGTATACTACTACTGCAGGACTTCCTGCACTAAGACAACAAATTGCAGAGAGTTGGAATAATTATCAAGATGGACTTAATTCAGATAATGTTTGTATTACGATGTCTGGAACAAATGCAATACTCAATCTGTTTTTGACATTTGTAAATCCTGGAGAAAATGTATTAATTCCAGAACCGTATTTTCCATTGTATGGTCCAGATGCAAAGTTATGTGGTGGAGATGCTAATTATTATCCTTGTTTGTTTGAGGATGAGTTTATTCCACAAGTTGAAAAATTGGAACAACTTGTAAATGAAAATACTGTGGCAATATTGTATAATTTCCCAAGTAACCCAACTGGAGGGACACTAAATGTTGAGCAAAGAGATGCATTGCTTGATTTTGCAAAAAGGCATGACCTGTGGCTAATTACAGATGAAGTCTATGACCGGATTGTATTCGAAGGAGAGCATGTTTCATTCATGGGAACTGGATATGATAAAGTAATGTTGATCAATTCTTTTTCCAAAACATTTGCAATGACTGGTTGGAGAATCGGATATGTTATGTCAACAAATATTGAAGCGATGAAACAAGTAATAAAAATGCAATATTATATCACTGCGTGCTCAAATGATGCGATGCAATATGGAGTATTAGCAGCAATGCAAGAAGCCTCTGATTATCCCGATATTGTTGCTGCAGAATTCAAACAACGTTGTGACTTGATAGTGGAGAGATTAAACAATATGGAAGGAGTTGAATGCCATAAACCAAAAGGTGCAATCTATGTCTTCCCGAAAGTAGAAGTTGATGGTATGTCAAGTGAAGACATCGCATTAGAATTACTAAAAGATGGAGTATTATGTTCTCCGGGTAGTGCATTCGGTTCAGCCGGTGAAGGGCATCTAAGGTTTGCATATACTATTTCTCAACAGGATATTATTCGAGGAATGGATAAGGTTGAGGCTACATTAAAGCGTTTGAGAAGTAATGAGGGTTGAATATGCTTGAATCAATTCTTCTATTTGTTTTGGGTAGTTTTATTGGATTTATTAGTCCAAGACTTCCAGTATTAATTATTACTCGAGCAAAAGGGTTTAACACTCATTTTCCACAGCACCCAGAGCCGATTTCATTGAGTCCACATCTGACTCAAAGGCTGTTGCATATGAGGACATTTTACTGGTTAGGCATTGGATTTGCACTTATTCCTATTGCAGCTGGTTATGCATCTTTAGTTTGGGGTTCAGCGGCACTTGGATTCGGAATGTGGCTAAGTTCTGGATGGTCAGTAATTAGCAAACTTCAAACATTTATTGGTGGAAACCACCCTGCTTGGACCTATGAGATGGCAATTAGGTTACAAGTGGTAATGAATAAATCAAAACAAGATCCTTGTTGTGATTTTCCTGAACCTGAATGGCAATTAACAGCAGTTCGTTGCGCATCTTGTAACATTACTTTAGATGAAATGGCGAGGCCAGACTTAGGTCGAAAAAGGGCTGATGGAATTATTATGGGAAGTCTCCGAATATTAGCGAGTGATGGTTATCCAATTGTTAGTGAACAAAGCGATGATTGACCGTGTTTTTCAAATAATCCGAAAAATAGTAGACCTGCCTAAATAGCACTTTTTTGGCAGTTTTGAAGGGCAACCTTTGAGGATTGAAGCAATGCCCGAAGGTTATGGGAAGGAACTCTGGCAAGGGTCCGTTAAGCACAAGGTTGTGGTTAACTATTATCGCCTTTGCACAAATTTTCTTAACTCCACTTGTTGCTTTTTCGATGACATACCTTGTCGATTTCCACAATACTAATGATTCAATATCTTTATCCTTTCAACTTGAAATGATTCCTTGGATAGGAGCGGCATCATTGTTTTATGGAATGTTAGCATTATTCCTTGCATTGATTATGGGCGGATATACTCCGGTGACTGTAATTGAAAAAGGTGGATGGAGAAGATTTTTCGGACTAAGTCGTAATCCTAGAAATGCTCATCAACGTAGGGAGTCAAGAAAGATAGCAGCAAACTCACCACATGGACAATTAGCAATATTGGCATATGATAGGGATGAGATGGGATACAAATTCCTCTCAACTCATGGTGGTTTGATGCTACTAGCAGTACCTTTCCAAGTTCTATTGGCAACCATTCCATTAGTTGTATTGTTAGTTCTTCCAAAAGATATTGTTAGAAATGATAGGGGATTAGAATTAGCACTATTGATTTACATGATTTGTCTTATTTTTGTGATGAAATATTTCCCAAAAATTGCATACAAGTACATCGGGGCAGCATCCGTAACGCGAAAGTGGTTAGTTTCAATGACTAGGTTATCTTGGTTAGCCCCTATCTTAGTACTGTATATGATGGGGCGTATGGCTGCAATAGTTGTTCTTGGTTGGATCGGTGCGGAGAATGGGTTGAGTTTTTCTTTTGAGAAAAACTTCTTTGAATCACTACTGGGAGTAGCCTCTATTCCAGATACTTCTTTCATAGATTTACTCACTGCATTAGCGGTTATGCCAATGGCTGCATTCACCACTCTTGCAGTATTGGGTGGATGTTCAGGAGAACCTCCTGAATGGATGAGAATGGGTAGTGAGCCGATAATTGAAGAAATAGATGAGGAAAATGACAAACCCGCATTCCTTGACAGCATGGTGGTCAAAGGTGCGGGCATGGTATTAGCTGGAAGTGCTACAGCCGCTGTAATTGCAGCAACAGGTGTAGCGGGTAAGTCACAATTGGCTGTTCAGAGTATCGGTGCGATGGCTGCAGGAGCACCAGGGGCAACATCCGCTGCTAGCCAAGGGGTTGGAATGATATCTGGTGGTGACAATGTTGTTGGTGTTAGCGACCTAATTGGTGAATCAAGTAATCAACTGTCACCAATAACGGACTTACCTCAAACTGAATTTGATATTGGCAATATTGACGACATAATCTCAGAAAATACTGAACTTGAAGACCATAATAAGCCTGCAATTAAAGGCTTGGGGCCAAATTAAATCCCCCAAAATATCTTTTGAAAACTAAGATAGTTTTCTCTTTTGACCCCATAGGGGTCCAGTTTTTGTGATAATCATATGACGGCCATCTTCATAACCCGAACCAATGTCCGATAGGCGTTGGTGCTAATGCGTCGTGTCTCAAATGTTGCCCTTGTTGCTTTATTACTGTTACAAACTATGGCTTTAGGATTATCTTATCCTGTCAATGCAGGTGGTTCAAATGATGATTTCAGAGTAGACGGAATAACCATTGGTAATGGCAGTGCTATGCCTGATATTTGGGTACAGTCAGATGGCTCAACAGTTGAGTACATTTTTGAACAAACATCAATCGAAATTTCAATGTCTGTTGCACGTGGAGGAGGTTCTCTAAGTTTCAAATCAGCAGATGCGACTTTGGAAGTAGTCCACCCGATTGGATTCGTAATGGAAACATTTAGTTGGGTAGCCGCCGACTTAACAGGTGGCCAAGGTGATTCAGCATCTTTTGTATGGACTCCAACCGCAGCACACTCAATCCTTAACACAACAACAAATGATCTCAGTGGTGGATTAATTCTTAGAGCAACTATCAGTTACTCTGGTGATGACCGCAACGATAATGACCAAATGGAAAAAGAAGTTCCAGTCGCAATCGCAGAAGATGTCTTTGATGGTTGGTCTTTTGCAGGTGAAACATCTTTCTTGTCAGCACGTTATCCTGCAGCGGGTGGAGGTGCTACCGCTCAGGGTTCATGGCAAGATGATACTGGTGCAGCAGTTGGCTCAAAGCATTGGAGGCATTCAGCGCCAGGAGGTTCTGATTACCCATCAAGTGCAAATGACCGCTTGGTAAATTCGTATCAAGGAGACAGCAACCAACAATGTGGTCCACAAGGGCAACTTGATGGCGAAATGTCTTGGATTTACCAAACCGCCATTTGCAAAAAGCAATTTTTCTCAAGCAACTATGTCTCTTCACAATTCCATATTCAAGCATGGGGAAGTATGGCAGCAGGAGATAGCGTCTCAATTGAATTATGGCGTAGTTCAGGTAATATCAGTGACCCAATGCAGTCAGTACGCTGGGATATCGCAAATGGTAACCCGAGTTCAGCACCAGACCAATGGTCCAACTTAACATGGGACCCACAAGCGACATGGTCGCAAATTCCAGGTTTGAACAACCCTGACTTGTTCCTTGGCGGCAACTCATTCTTCATGGGAATGCTTTTCAATTCAGATTCAAGTAGTGCAAGTGAAGGATTCCACGTTGACGATTGGATTCAATTTGGTATCACAAAAGTATCTGATTATACATTGGGAATGGCCTGTGATGCCCCAGCAAGCGGATATTCAGCTCCACCATTAGGTCTTCTTTTACTGAAGTGTGACATTACCAATAACGGATATTCTTCTGCACTTGTTAGAGTTCAAACAAATGTAACAAATACATCATGGATGAGTCCTCAGATGCCGGCGATTAGAATTGATGTTGCTGACTCTAACGACCACGATTTCGATGTACTAATGCCTGCGATTCCAGCAGGGGCAACACGTGAAGTTTATGTCAACATGAGTATTCCTCCAGGAGCAGATGTTCAACAACAGATTTGGCAAGTATGGTTTACAGATGCTAGCGGTGCTTCCACAGGTGAGAAAGGCAGATTGATGATAGACGTTGCAGTCTCTGAACAATTTGGTGTTTCACTCACATCCTCTGTACCTCTAAATGCATTAACTCTCAGCCCAGGTGAATCTGGAACAATTCCATTTAGACTACAAAATTCAGGAAATAAGGATGCAGCGTTTAACCTAGGTACAACATTTTCTGAAGATGGATGGACTGCAATTGTAGAAAATGAAACAGGTGTGATTCAACCGACTCCAATCACTCTAAATAGAGGTGAACAAGATGATTTCATGCTCAATATTACTGCACCAAGCGATTCAACACCAGGAATTGTTTCTTTCAATTTGAGAGCAACCTGTGGTTCATGTGGAGCTTTGTTTGGAAATGATGTACTTGTGCGAAATGTTGATGTTCCTGTCTTCCGCCAAGTATCGCTAGAATCAGATGTAATCAGTATTGAAGGAGCAGCAAATGGTGTAATGAAGAAGGTATATATCACAATTCTAAATCAAGGAAATGATGATGAAATATACAATTATTCTATCGTTCAATCCAATTGGTTACTTCATGCAGAAATAACCGCTGCTCAAAGTCCAGTCATGGACGCATGGGATGGAGAATCAACCATTATCCTCAATCTGCCAATGCCGATTGGAGTTGTACCAGGTCTATACAGTGTCAGAGTAATCGCTACCAATTCAATTGACAATTCGATAAATGATCAAATAATCATTTCAGTTGAAGTTCTTGATACAGCAGCAGTGTGGGTTTCTGATGAAGATGCTGAACAATCCTATATTCCTGGTGATCCTGCTCAAACGATGGAATTTGAAGTTAGAAATGATGGAAACAATCCAGACCGCTTCACAATGTCATTGGATATACCTGATGGAATGAATGCCGAGTACACCAATCTGATTGACGGAAGAACGCCAGAAATAGAGACAGGTGCAAGTTTCAATGCATCAGTGAGATTTTCATTTAATGAAGGAACAGATGGAGAGCGAACACTTGGGGTTATTGCAACCAGTTATACTGATACAGATGTATCTTCAAGAGGAGAAGCAGTATACTCAGTAGGTTCCCTTGGATGGTTGAGAATTGTATACAATCAGCCACCATTACAAATTGTAGATTCTGAAGAAGATTATACAATCACAGTATCAGTTAGAAATCAATACACTGCGGCACAATCCGTTGCCATGGAATTAGATAATGGAGATTCCAGTTCTTGGTTCCAAGCAAGAATAGAGTCCACTGACAGAGGATTTGTTTTGCAAGAAGGTGAAGAGCGCTCAGTTACCATCATATTCGAAATTTCAGAAACGACTCTTCTAAACCTAGATACTGATACACTTACAACAAATCTTACATTATGGGCACGTTCAGAGACAGTTAGCGATGCAGCCAATTATAAATTGCAAGTAGTATTGACGAGAACTGATTCAATTACTGATGATGCAACTGATGCACAGGGTTCCTCTTTCGAATTCCAGAGTATTTTGACTTGGATAATATTCATCGTCATCATGGGTGTTGGAGGAGTATTCCTGAAGAATTTGATTTTCGTTGAAGAAGAAGAAGATGACTATGGCGGCTGGGGAGAAGAAGGCTATGAAGAGAGTTTACAGTCAACCTACGGCTCTGTATCTGCTGCACCAACTGTAAATTCACAAGGTGTATTCTCAGCACCAGAGCCCGCAAAGATAGTACCTCCGGTATCGATGCCACCTGCAGCAGCACCTCCAGCGGCTGAAGTACCAGTTGCTCCTGCTCCAGAACCAGTTGTTGAAGCACCTCCAGTTCCGGCAGAAGGTCTGCCAGAAGGCTGGACTATGGAACAATGGAATGCATATGGTCAAATGTGGCTAGAGCAAAATGGTCGAGTTTGAGTATAATTTTGCAAAATTATTCTTTTAGCGAATAAGCGTAGGGTTCAAGGCGGGAGAGTCGTCGGCAAAAATACAGGGAGGTTCAATCCGATGTACGGTAATGGACAAGCACCAATTTTTATTCTAAAGGATGGCACAC
>Ga0206679_10002413_pt1 | contig 14804 bp, 8 predicted proteins | sample M110012015metaG_FD_155464 | JGI IMG/M metagenome (GOLD analysis project Ga0206679, IMG submission 155464) | Ammonia-oxidizing marine archaeal communities from Monterey Bay, California, United States - M1 100m 12015 | ecosystem: Environmental > Aquatic > Marine > Intertidal zone | place: USA... | reverse complement strand
TGTTGTCTGGTGACGACAAGTTCCAGATGAAACCCGCATTCTCAGGTGATGCCAGATTCCAGATGAAACCACTGTTGTCTGGTGACGACAGGTTCCAGATGAAACCACTGTTGTCTGGTGATGCCAGGTTCCAGATGAAACCACTGTTGTCTGGTGACGACAGGTTCCAGATGAAACCACTGTTGTCTGGTGACGACAGGTTCCAGATAAAGCCTGTATTGAATGGATTGGAAAGATTCCAGATAAAACCTGCTGGTGTCATACCCGCCATATCAAAATTGAACCCTACATCCTGATTACCCGGCAAATCAATTCGCATACGCTGTACAGATGCTACCGATTGTTGTTGCCTAAACTCCTTAACCTGCTCGTCAGAGAACAGCCAGATCGCGTCATTGGCGGCTAGTTCATCCAGATCCCAGCTAAACCCATTTGCAGCAAAATCTTGCGCATTCCAAACGAACTGGTTCTCCTCTAAAGCGTCTGTCTGATACTCGCTATTATCGTTGAACGCTAATAACCAGCTATCAATGTCTTCGATGGGTACTGTAAACCCGACTTTCGGCACCAGTCTATCGCTGACAACCTGATCTGAGTCTTGATGTGCATTAATTTCCATTACATCAAAGCTCTTAACCGGACCCGAAAAGTGCTTACGACCTGCTAAATCTGAAGCTAAATTCAACCCCTGATTGGCGCAACCTCTGGCCTGGCTTGCAATAGCCCTCTCGGCATTAATTAAACCTGCACCTTGCTGCACCTGACTGTAAGCAAGAGAACCGTCTGCCAATACGGCAGCGCTCGCAGATGCCATTAAACGACATTTAATATCATCAGGAGACAAATCAGGGTTTTTCTGCAACATTAATGCAACGACGCCACTTGCTGCTGCGGCCGCCTGAGATGTTCCGGACATCAGATAATAGTCAAAGCCATCGTGAAACTCAGGATGCTCACCCGCAACGGTTGACTGCATTGGCAGCCGACCCATCATGTGTCCTCCAGGTGCTGTTATTTCGGGCTTTACGAATCCCTCTAAGGTCGGTCCGACTGACGAGAAAGGTGCCAGATAATCATCAAACTGATTGTCTACAGTATAATGGTCAGTCATTGCACCAACCGTAATCACATATGGGACGTTTCCTGGTACGCCGATAGTCATTGGATCGGGACCACTATTGCCACCAGAGACGACCGTTGTTATACCGGCATCCCAAGCAGCCATAACAGCCACGTTGATCGGATCCTGCCAATAGTGAGACATCGGTTTACCCTGAAACGCAAGATTCATTACCCTAATGTTGTGTTCATCCTTATGACGAATAACATAGGCGATCGCCCTGATGATATCAAAGTAAGTACTACGGCTTTGTTCCTGAAAGGCTTTAACTACAAGCAAATTAGCATCAGGCGCTATACCGTGATAGCTGCCAGTTTCTTGCCCGTCCTCATCAAAAGCCTTCTCTGAAGAAGCAAGAACGCTCGCTATATGCGATCCATGGCCATTAACATCTGTGGGTCTCTGCTGATCATCATTTTGCATCGCATCATAGTATGCGAGTAAGCGATCTTCTCCTTGAGTATTCTTTGAGATACTTGGTACATCCCACGAACCGGTATCGATAATAGCGACGCCGACGCCTTTTCCAGTTACGCCAGCCCGGTGTAAACGATCAGCGCCAATCAAAGTCGGAAAAAACGAATCACGTTGTCTACCCTGGATTGGCAAAGCATTCTTAGGCTTAAATACTAGATTGAGGTTATTAGAAAATTTTGCATTAAAACTAAACAGGTTCTCATCCTGTTCAGGTATTTGTTCAAATCGAATAGACAAGTCCAAAGTTCCTTTCGGAGATACACTGGTTATTACCGGCGCCACTCCACTCTCGGGAGCTTCAAGACTAGCTTTACCTGGTTCAACAATCGAAAAAGAATACTTTTCGCCATTGACCAATAGTGCTTCAGGCTGACCTAATTCCTGTGGCCAGGAAAATTCCAGGTCAGTCAGTGCGATGTCATCCATGCCCTGATTTAATAACATCCACTGAACTGATTCATTATTGAAACGAAGCGTCGGCTCACCTTTAATTGAGTAGGTCAAGCCTGCTGAGACAACCTCGCCATCGGGCACGATAGTTGAAACTATCTGAGGTGAAAGTTGAGTCAGTTGTGCTGGTGACACTTTAGCAACAACTGCGCCGAGTAGTTCTTCCTGGTCATCAACCTCGATTTTCAACTCATCCAAATGAGCTAGCAACGCAGACATTTCTCTGCCCATTAAAACCATAGAACTGCCTTCATCGGCTGCCTCAGGTTCTGGTCGACCCGTTTCCTGTTCAATCGAAGCGAGTTGTAAGCTACTGCCCGATTCGAGGTAGATAGACTGCCAGGCCAAATCATCGAGCGCGTCGGTAGCAAAGACTGCCTTCTGAGATTCAACACCCGGCCATTCATGATCGTTCCACAAATATCGAGCCAATAGTTGATCCTGTCGATGCAATTGGGTATTGGTCATCGTGTCAGGCATGTCTTCCCATAACAGGCGGCTTAACTTCGGTTGAACCAATTGCGGGGCATCATCCCAAAGATAACGTGCCAATGTCTCTCGCTGTAAATACAACGGTACATTAGCAGCAGGGACTGGCATGTCCTCCCACAAGAGTCGACTTAACCGGCTTTCATTAGTCTTAGATGCTTCATTCGAGAGACTGTCATCAGCGAAAGATTTCACCTGAACGATCTGTTCAGCCTCTCCCTGCTCCAACTCCGCTCCGAAACCAACATCCGGTACGTTTAAGGCTTTCGAGCCCTCGACAGAGAACATTCGACCCATCGCACTTGCATGCTCAGTCGCCGAAGGGCCCCAATCTAGCCCTGCCAAAAGGCAGGCTGCTCCTAAAACCAATATGAAGTTTTTTCCAAACATTAGAAAACTCCTGTTCCAATTGTCCATCACAAATAAATTTAATCGCTTCAAATCTAGCGACAAACTCATATGCACACACTGTGCCAACCTTGGAAAATATGTATATCTTATTGATTTTAAAGGAATTAATTGAATTATTGCTGCTAAGAAAAAGGTTTTCGTCAATATTTTGACAACAAAAACATAGGCTTTAGTTGACGACGGATAAAGCTTCACCACTCCAAAAATTACGCGATAAAAGCAAATTGCCAGACTCGACTAAAGTTAAATTCAGCCCCATCGTTCTTTGAAGGAGCACGGAAAAGTCACGGAAAAGTCACGTCAAGATCGTTAAACTATTAGACAATAAGCCGCTAGCGCCATATACAAATACAGCGACAGGTTAAGTGATCTACGCAGTCTCAAAACCAATAAAGAACCACTGGTTCGGGGGGATAATTATAGGATTAAAATACCGAGCCGATACCGTCGAATCGGGACCTGGAGCAGCTCTGTTATTCCAATCCCTACTGATTCAGGTCAGAGATATACAGGCTCGGTTTGTAGGGGCGATACTACCTCAAAAGGCTACATTTATAATTAACCAGGCGGATCAACTCATTTGGCTTTTTGCTTGCCTGCGTCTTAAGTGCAACACTGGTTCTGTGTAGCCATTAGGTTGCTGCTTTCCTTCGAAAACCAGTTCACAAGCGGCCTGGAATGCTATGCTCTTCTCAAAATCATTGGACATCGCCCTATAGCTTTCATCATCTCCATTTTGCTCATCTACGACCACGGCCATTTTCTTCATAACGGCTAGCACTTCGCCTTCGCTGCAGATGCCATGATGAAGCCAATTGGCTATGTGCTGAGACGATATTCTCAGGGTAGCCCGATCCTCCATTAGGCCAACATTATTGATATCTGGAACTTTTGAACAGCCAATGCCCTGGTCAATCCAACGAACCACGTAACCCAGAATCCCCTGTGCGTTATTTTCCAGTTCTCGGGTGACTTGGGCAGAGGTCAGGTTCTCGCCTCTTAGTAACGGCAACTCGAGCAACGTAGCTAGGTCCGCATCTGAGCGCTGCCTAAGCCGGTCCTGTCGGTCTACCACGCTGACATCATGATAGTGGATGGCATGCAGCGTCGCCGCTGTGGGTGAAGGAACCCAGGCGCAGTTCGCGCCTGCTTCGGGGTGCCCCACTTTGACCTGCATCATTTCGGCCATTTCATCGGGCATAGGCCACATGCCCTTACCTATCTGCGCATGCCCACTAAAGCCAGTAGCAAGGCCGATATCAACATTCCAGTCCTCGTAAGCCCCAATCCAGGCCTGCTGCTTCATGACAGTTTTGGGAACCATCGGGCCAGCTTCCATACTGGTATGGATCTCGTCACCGGTCCTATCTAAAAACCCCGTATTGACAAAAATCACTCTTTCTTTGGCTCTTTCAATACAGGCCTTAAGATTGAGCGTAGTACGTCTTTCTTCATCCATGATGCCTATTTTCAAGGTATTTAGGGGTAATCCCAGCATCGATTCGATTCTCGAGAACAGATCAACAGTAAAAGAGACTTCATCTGGACCATGCATCTTCGGCTTAACAATATACACACTCCCGGTTCTGGAATTCTGAACCCGACTAGAACCATTTAAATCGTACATCGCAATCGTGCTGGTGATAAAGCCATCTAATATTCCTTCAGGAATTTCACTCCCATCAGGTAGCAGGACAGCTTCACTGGTCATCAAGTGTCCAACATTTCGAATCAATAACAGACTTCGCCCAGGGATGACAATTTCCCCGCCTTGGGCTGAGTTATATACTCGATCTGGATTAAGGGTACGCTGAACATTAACACCATCTTTTTTGAACTCTTCGGACAAGGTTCCCCGCATTAGGCCGAGCCAATTGCTGTACACAAGCGCTTTGTCTTCGGCATCGACCGCTGCCACCGAATCCTCACAATCCTGGATTGTAGTGACGGCTGACTCCATCACAACATCTTTTACTCCTGCTGGTTGATGCTTACCCACGTCATCGGTGCGATCAATCTGAATCTCAATATGCAGGTTATTATGAATCAACAGAACAGCTGAAGGCTGGGCCGCTTCACCACAATAACCAACAAACTGATCAGGCGCTGCAAGGCCGCAAACCTTGCCATCAACCAGGTCAACAAGTAGCCTCCCATGTTCGACAAAATATCGGCTGACAGCCTGATGTTCAGCCCCTTTTAGGCCCACGTGCGCATTCAAAAACTTGACTGCATACTCGATGACTTTATCTCCGCGGACAGGATTATAACTACGCCCTTTCTCTTCGCCGGCATTTTCAGGTATGACGTCCGTGCCATACAAAGCATCATATAAGCTACCCCATCTAGCATTGGCTGCGTTAAGGGCAAAGCGCGCATTCATAATGGGAACAACCAATTGCGGCCCAGCAATCTGAGCAACTTCAGAATCAACATTAGCAGTAGAGATGGCAAAATCACCGACTTCCGGCAGGATGTAGCCGACATCCAGCAGAAATGCTCGATACTCGTCCGGATCAATCGGTTTCCCTCCCCGACGTTTATACCACTCATCCAGTTTCACCTGCAGCGTATCCCGCTCTTCCAGCAAAGCTGTATTACGCGGTACAAACTCATTTAAAATCGTAGCTAATCCCGCCCAGTAAGCATCTGCGGAAAGACCCAAGTCCGGCAGGACCTGCTCCCCGATAAAGTCATATAATACCTGGGCTACCTTCAAGCCCGCCGCAGTAACTCGTTCCGTCATTGATCCAATCCGTTTATTTTCTAAATGCCAGTCAAGTTTACTATGAATACAGTTCAGGTGACATCCAGCGTCATGGTAGCTATGGCCTAAATTATTCTCACTACGCCGAAAAACTCCCATAATCACCACCACCCAGCTACAATCAGTGCTGGAGTCTATCTAACCTTGGAGTTTACAAGATATGCTTGAAAGAGAGCTCGACATCCCTACCCCTGGCGGCCGCATGAATACCTTTATCTGCCACCCGGAAACCAAGGGCCCACATCCAGCCATCATCTTCTTAATGGATGCACCGGGCAAGCGCGAAGAACTTCACGATATGGCTAGACGAATTGCCAGCGTCGGCTACTATGTCATGCTACCTAATCTTTACTACCGGCGGAGTCGAGACTGGTTGCCAAGCAATACCGCTGAAAATCGAGAACTGATGTTCAGTCACATGAACAGTTTGAGTAATGACATGGTCATTAGCGACATGAAAATTTTACTTGCCTTCAGTGATGAGGACCCATATGCACGCAACGGCCCATCAGGGTGTGTTGGCTACTGTATGAGTGGGCCATTTGCCTTCGCCGCTGCATCTGTACTCGGTCATACTATCAAAGCGGCGGCTTCCTTCCACGGTATACGGCTAATGACTGACCAATCGGATTCTCCCCACCTGACCGCTGACAAAATACCCGGCGAGGTATACATCGGCTGTGCAGAAACCGACGAGTGGGCACCTGCGGAAATGATAGAAGACCTTGAGCAACACATGCAGACTAGTAACGCCAGCTACCGAATCGAATGGTACCCCGGAACACAGCATGGCTTTGTTTTCCCACAACGCGAAGGCAAATACAATAAAGCAGCGGCAGAAAGACACTGGGAGCGTCTATTCGATTTATTTAAAAGACGCCTTTAGCATTTCACTGCCAGGACATAATGGCTCAATAATCAGCCTTGCTCATCAATCCGGTTGGTTTCATCCCGGACAAATGGCACTATCACTAGTCAGTAAATCTAAAGATTAGCTCAATAGACTCTAACAGTCGGAATTCACTCTAGGACTCCACATGCAAAACCGCCTTCGAAGATGCCAGCTCTCTGTTCCTGGCAGCAGCCAAAAAATGATAGCCAAGAGCAGCAATCTGGATGTCGATGTAGTGATTCTTGACCTGGAAGATGCTGTGGCACCAAATCAAAAGGTAATGGCAAGAGCACAAGTGGTCGAGGCTTTGAACTCAACACAATGGAAAGCTCCGTCGGTGGCTGTTCGAATCAACGACATTACCTCAGAACATTGTTATGCGGACATCATTGCCCTTGCGTCAGCTCAAACAGCACCTGATACCTTAATTATGCCGAAGACCCAACGGGCCACTGATATCCAATTCCTTGAAACACTTCTAAATCAGGTTGAAGGCAGCCAATCCAATCACCACCCTATCGGCATAGAAGCACTCGTAGAGGACGTTGAAGGCATGATGCGAGTAGAAGAAATCGCAGCCTGTAGTAATCGCCTCGAGAGCCTTATATTTGGGATGGGGGACTACGCCGCCAGCCAGCAAATGGATCTGGAAACTATCGGTGAATCCGGTAAGCATTATCAAGGCGACCTGTGGCATTACCCACGCTATCGGTTAACGATCGCGGCCCGAGCCAACAATCTGTCCCCCATTGATGGGCCGCTTGCCGATTTTACCGATAGCCAGGCTCTCATCGATGATTGCCTGGCCATTAAGACGCTTGGTATGGCAGGTAAGTGGGCTATTCACCCTGCCCAGATAGAAGACATTACCAGTAGTTTCACCCCGTCAAATGAAGCGATTGCTAGAGCTCGATTCCAATTTTCAGAATATCAAAAAGCGACCAAGCAAGGTCAGGGAGCAATTGAAGTTAACGGCGTAATGGTCGACGCAGCAACGGTCAAGCTACTACAACCGCTCTTGCGGACTGCTGACCAATTGGGCCTGTGATATAAAAAAACAAACACACCCGAACCCGTGAAAGAATCTGTATCTGATACCACTGGCCCAAATAATCCCGGCAGAGCTGCACTTATTATTGTCTTTACAACAGCGCTTATGGATTCTATTGGCTTTGGGATCATGCTGCCAGTATTGCCTGAATTACTAATGGAGATCGATGGTAGGGATCTATCCAGTGCTGCGCAGATAGGCGGCTTATTAATGGTGATCTTTGCCGTAACCCAGTTCGTGTTTTCTCCCCTGTTAGGTAACCTTTCAGATGCCATTGGTCGCAGGCCTGTACTACTGGTTTCTCTTGGTGTCGCGAGCACCAATTACGTATTAATGGGCCTGGCGGAAACGCTAACCGTGCTGATTATCGGCAGAATCTTGACCGGTATGGGATCGGCAACCCTTAGCACCTGCAATGCTTACATTGCTGATACCACAAAACCGGAAAAAAGGGCCCAGTACTTCGGAATTATTGGGGCAGCTTTCGGCCTTGGTTTCGTAATTGGGCCTATTATCGGTGGGCTCATTGGCGACTTTGGAATCAGAACACCCTTTTTTGTTGCTGGCGCTCTTCTAGGAATGAATCTACTAATGGGCTTGCTGCTCCTCCCCGAGTCCCTGGATCATCAGAATCGACGCACTTTTACTTTGCAAACCGCAAACCCCATCAGTACTCTGATTAGAATAAGCCAATACAAAACCATGCTAGGTCTTCTTTCCGTTATTTTCGTTTATCAACTCGGACACCATGTTTTACCCTCCGTCTGGAGCTATTTCACCATGCAGCGCTTTTCCTGGAGTGCTCGTGAAATAGGCTACTCCATGGGATTTATCGGGATCCTAATGGCTCTTGTGCAGGGATTGCTAATCAAAAGTGTCATATCCAAAATCGGCCTTAAGGGTGCGGGCATAATCGGAATGAGTTGCACCATCATGGCTTTCCTGGGTTATGCCGGTGCTATCGAAAGCTGGATGATGTATCTAGCTATGATTCCAGGAGCGCTGGGTGCGCTTGCAGGCCCTGCCTTGAATGGCATGGCATCAGCTAAAGTTGATATAAATCGCCAGGGAGAACTTCAGGGTGGTCTTGCCAGTCTCGTGAGTCTGGCTTCTATTATCGGTCCACCGCTGATGACCCAGACTTTTTATAGCTTTTCCCAAGCCAACAAAACGTTCTATTTCCCCGGCGCACCTTTTCTCTTGGCTGCGATGTTAACCCTCATCAGCTTACTGATATTCACACAAGTCAGCAAAGACAACCCGAGTCAGACCAGCGAAAATGACAGGACCTTGGAGTGACTCGCGATGAAACGGCAATACACCGCTATCTAAGCGGGTTTTTCTAAGCTGTTTATTATGAGCTGTTTATTATGAGCTGTTTTCCCTGAGCCGATTTTTGGCCAACGAGTCAATTGTATTCACAGCATGTCCTGTTAATTATCTACCGGCCCTTCACCCCATCAAACTGCCCGCACTTTAGCCATTAAAACCATGAATCCGAGGTAATACTTTCAAAATAGAAGTTAACGGTGAAAAACGATTATACTCAAGGCCCAACACTATCAAGAACTGAGGTTTTCATTGACTGCAACGCAATTGTTTGACAACTCTGCAACCCAATTACGGCAACTGATTAGTAACGGAGAGGTCTCAGCAACCGAAGTCCTTCAAGCACACTTGACAAGAATCGAGAACGTTAATCCTCATCTTAATGCGATCGTCACCCTGGTAGCAGAACCAGCCCTGGCTCAAGCCGCAACGCTGGACAAAAAATTGGCTCGGGGCGAAGACATCGGTATTCTTGGGGGCATACCCGTCGGCCACAAAGATCTTGCCCTGACTAAGGGGATTCGTACTACATTCGGTTCGAAATTGTATGAAAACTTTATTCCGGACGAAAACGCCTTGATCGTGCAAAGAATCCAGGATGCAGGTGCTATTTCAGTTGGCAAGACAAATACACCCGAATGGGGCGCAGGATCACAAACCTTTAATGAAGTATTCGGCTCAACAAAAAACCCCTTCGACCTAACCAAAACCTGTGGTGGCAGTTCCGGTGGTGCCGCTGTATGCCTGGCAGCAAGGATGCTACCCCTGTGTGATGGCAGCGACATGGGAGGGTCGCTTAGAAATCCCGCTAGTTTTTGTAATGTTGTCGGTTTGCGACCTTCAGCAGGCCGGGTTCCAAATGCCCCCTCTGAAGCAGGTTGGTTCAACCTTCCTACCAATGGCCCCATGGCAAGAACAGTCGAAGACTGCGCCCTGTTACTGGCCGCTATTGCTGGACCGGACACCAGAGCCCCCCTTTCCATTCAAGCATCCGGAAATACCTTTTTGAAACCTCTGGACAGAGATTTCAAAAATGTCAGGGTTGCTTTCAGCGCAGATTTTAACGGCCAGATTCCAGTCCAGTCTGAGGTAAGGGACATCATTAGTAAGGCCGTTCAACCCCTGTCTGATATAGGTTGCCATATTGATAACCACTGCCCCGATTTTAGTGGCGCTGATCTAGCTTTTAAAACCCTAAGGGCTTGGTCTTTTGCTATGCGATTCGGGGATGATATTACGAAAAACCGCGACGCTTATAAGGACAGCATTATCTGGAATGCCAAAGCCGGACTCGCACTCACTGGCAAAGATATCGGTGCAGCAGAAAAAGCCCGCACACAATTATTCAGTCGATTTTCCGAGTTGTTCCGCCATTATGAATTCCTGTTGCTACCGGTAGTCCAAGTCGCGCCTTTTTCAATCAATGAAGAATATGTAAAAGACATAGAGGGTGTAAAAATGCAAACCTACATAGACTGGATGAAATCCTGCTACTATCTTTCACCGCTGGGTTTGCCCGCGATTTCTATCCCGTGCGGGTTCACCCAACAGGGATTACCTGTTGGTCTGCAGATTATTGGTGGCCCGCAGCAAGATAGGGCCGTTTTACAACTGGCTTATGCATTCCAACAAGCGAATCCTGCCTGGAAAACCGAGCCAGAAATTAAACCCCTTACAACATGAAAAAATCTCACCAATTCGGATTGATAATAGCCAACCGAGCAGATAGGGACCATTTAAGTAATTGATATCTGCAAGGATTACCGCCACGGTTTCGAGTCGTAAATGTAAGCCACAAACAAACGAGGGTATCTATTAACGGTCAGTCTCTGCCCGTACTGAAATAAACAGAACATAGGAAAATGACTCATGAACGCAATGAAGGCTCACGCAGCACCCGTACTGGGTGCTGAAAATGTTGCTGAAAGTGTCCAATGGTATTGCGACAATCTACATTTTACCTGTCCGGAAGGCATATTCATGGCAGGGGATAACATCCCGGTTTACGCCGTTCTCAAGCGAGATGACATCGAGATTCACATCCAAATCAGGAGACGAAAGCCTCATCCCGCACCAAGAGAACCCGTTGAATCAGATGCCTATTTTTTTACCGCCGATACAAAATCACTTTATAAGCACTGCAAAAGCCAAGACATCAAGATCATCCGCCCCATCGCAGACTCCCAATACGGACTCACCGACTTTTGCATCGAAGACTTGGTGGGAAACCGTCTGAACTTCGGCTGGGAATCAGAACACCTTACATAATCAGCAATACCGCTATATAATTCTCTACCAACTTAGGGGTGGTCAACGGACCTGAGATGCTACCTGATAGCAAACCCTGGAACCTGATCCGGATAATACCGGCGTAGGAAAAGATTGATGAACGTATACCCCCCAAATCACAGGAACCGGCCGATACCGCTGGCAATGACCTGGTAGTTAAAGTGCTTTTACCGGTAAAACCAGGCGATTTAAAAATGAACGGAATCCAAGCATTGTGGTTGAAGGCTATTTATAAAGCTGCGTATCCCTTCAAGATACAATTCGCAATCGCTTTTAAGGTACTAGCGATCTCTACCAGGGTTCAACCGAGCCGCCATTTCAGTGATCGGGGATTCTACAAAAAAACACTCTTGATCCTGTTTAGACGAATACTACCTATGCTGCTGGGCTATAGCCTAGCCTATGCCGAATCTGCCGATACCACACAGATTTCAGCTGAATTACCAGAAGTAAAAGTCAGCGCAGATTTTCGCAATCGCTCTGAAATCGACACCATCACCAGTATTACCGTCATCAGCGCAGAAGCAATATCTAACCGCAATATCCAACATCTGGAAGAAGTACTCAACGCGATCCCTAACCTCAATTATTCCATGGGTTCTAATCGACCTCGCTTTTTCCAAATTCGCGGTATTGGTGAACGAAGCCAATTCGTTGAACCTATTAATTCTTCCGTGGGTGTCCTAATTGACCAGGTCGATTTCAGCGGGGCAGCCAGCATAGCGGGTTTGACTGACATTGAGCAGATTGAGGTTTTACGGGGACCCAGAGGCACCCGCTACGGTGCAAATGGACTCGCCGGACTTATCAATCTAAAAAGTTACGATCCCAGCCCAGTTTATGATATGAAACTTGCGCTCAGCGCGGCTGAGTACGACACCACTTCTATTTCCGCAATGCTAAACCTACCAATAAACAATCGGGTGAGTAGTAGAACGGTTATCTCCAAACACCAAAGCGATGGCTACTATAACAACGGCTATCTCAACAAGGATGACACTAATAGCCAGAATGAATGGCTCCTCCGAACAAAACTGCGAATTGAGCTAAATGAGCAAAGTAACTTACTGTTAAACGTTCTTCACTCGGATATTGACAACGGTTACGATGCCTTTTCACTGGACAATATCCGAACCACCTTGTCTGATGAGCCTGGTTTTGACCGTCAACGCAGCAATGCGATTGGTATTCAGGGGCACTTTGAATTAACTAATCTAACCTTGGCCGCAATCGGCAATGTCACTAGTTCAGATATTGGCTACGGCTATGACGAAGACTGGAGCTTCCCGGATATCCACCCCTGGTCCTATAGCTCTACCGATCACTACTTCCGAAAGCGCGACAACCTCAGCCTGGAACTGAGATTGTTATCAAATGAAACAAGCAAAATCCTGGCCGATTCTACAAGCTGGATAATCGGGCTATACCTCCAGCACCGGAAAACCTTCCTAGAGCGTCAATATACTTTCGCTGTAGATGATTACCGGAGTACTCATGAGGTTGAATCAGTCGCTCTTTATGGCGAACTGGAAACCACGTTGAGTAACAGATTGGCCGTCATCACAGGCCTCAGGATAGAACACAGAAACAGTCAATATACTGACAATGCTCTTCTGGAATTTGATCCCCAGGATACCTTGTGGGGCGGCAGGCTTGCACTACAGTTACAATTGAACCAAGAAGCCATGTCCTATTTCAGTATTGCTAAAGGGTTCAAAGCAGGCGGATTTAACACTGATGGATCTCTAGACGAGGACCTCAGGGAGTTCCAATCAGAAACCCTGCTTGAAGCTGAATTGGGTTTCAAAGGAACCTATGCCAATAACCAACTGCGATTGCGCTCAGCTATATTCTACGCCCAGCGCCACGACCAACAGGTTAAGAGTTCTCTATTAAGGCTACGCCCGGATGGCAGCACGGAATTCATTGAATTTCTTGGTAATGCTGCTGAAGGCACCAATAAAGGGATTGAATTGGAAGCTCAATGGCTCATTAACTCGCGCTGGCAGACCGGCTTATCAGCGGGGCTTCTGACAACGCGATTTGACCAATTCATTAACGAATTCGGTGAAGACCTCAGTGGGCGAGAGCAAGCTCAGGCCCCTCGTTATATGGCAAGCATGACCCTGGACTATGCATCAGAAAACTGGTTTGCTGGTATCTCAATTGATTCCAAGGCAGATTATTATTTTTCCGACCGTCACAACACTCGCAGTCGACCCTTCATTTTGATTAACGGGCGGGTTGGTCTGGAAACCGAGCGGTTTAAGCTAAGCCTGTGGTGCCGCAACCTGACCAATCAAACGACTTATACACGCGGTTTCGGCAGTTTTGGAAACGACCCAAGGAAATTCTACGTTACAGAACCTTATTTCCAATTTGGGGAACCGCGCATCGCCGGAGTGACTTTTGAGTATTTCCCATGACTCTCTCCTGGCAGTCACTGTTAAACCAGGCCACATCAAGTTCATTAATCGAGTTGCTCGCCGTGATACTTGCCATCAGTTATCTTCTGTTAGCCGTCAAACAAAGGCTAGCGTGTTGGCCCGCCGCATTCCTGTCTAGCCTGCTCTATTTAACTGTTTTCTTCGATGTTCAATTATATATGGAGAGCCTATTGCAGATTTATTATGCTGGCATGGCCGTATACGGCTGGCAGCAATGGCAGCGAGATGGTCATGACCAACCTCTACCAATCAAAACATGGCCGCTCAGACAGCATCTGATTAACCTCGGCCTTATTGCTGCTGTTAGCTACATTGCAGGCAGCATTCTTAACCAGACCGACGCAAGACTACCCTACCTAGATGCTTTCACCACGGTATCGAGCATCCTTGCAACCTATATGGTTACCCAAAAAATACTCGAGAACTGGTGCTACTGGTTAATCATCGATATCGTTTCTATCTATTTGTATATCGACAGGGCATTGTACTTCACTGCATTACTCTTCTGCATTTACATCATTATCATAGGGTTTGGCTGGAGACAATGGTTGGTGCTGTGGCGTGCTCAAGACAAAAATGAACCTGAAACCTCCACAGGAACCGGGCAACGCGAACTCTAGCGATTTAATTGTTCTGTTCCCTGACCAGATGTCTCCACTGTTGATTGCACAAAGAACACCTTCTACAGAGAACATGCAGGCCGTAATATCAATAATTCCGGGTAAGGTCTCAGAGCTGATATCGCCAAAATAAAAGCCTTGTCTGCTTAACCACCAGCACTGCTGGCTTCGCGTTCAAGGTAAAAACGTCGTTCACCATATTGATCATTGAGGACTCGGGCAGTCTCATCAAAAATTCTCGCGCCCTTAAAAATCAGGGAGACCGTACAACTTTGCTAAACCTATCGATACTGGTCGCCAACACCATCTAGACTAGCGCACCTTGGCTCAACTCATTTCATTGGGGTAATGCTTTTATCGAATGAAACCGCTTTAGGGAAATCAACATCTCTAAAATTCTTCCATAAAATTTCCCAGAACAGCCAATTTTATGGAAGAATTGCCTCGTTACCCTTCGGGGTT
>Ga0206679_10002404_pt1 | contig 14828 bp, 13 predicted proteins | sample M110012015metaG_FD_155464 | JGI IMG/M metagenome (GOLD analysis project Ga0206679, IMG submission 155464) | Ammonia-oxidizing marine archaeal communities from Monterey Bay, California, United States - M1 100m 12015 | ecosystem: Environmental > Aquatic > Marine > Intertidal zone | place: USA... | reverse complement strand
GGAAGTTTAGATTATTTATTTACTTATTTAATAGAGGAGGTCTTTAATAAAAAAGATTATTTTGATTTTGGAACTTCAAATGAGAATAATGGTGAATTTATTAACCAAGGTTTACTATATTGGAAAGAAGGCTTTGGTGCCCGATCTATAACACAAGACTTTTACGAAATTCAGATAAAAAACTATACTTCTCTCAAGAACTTAATAACATAATATTATCTATTTTATCCACAACAATTTTCTAAAATGTATGTTTAGTAATGTGAAATGAATAATATAAGTTATAAAATACGCATAAGAAACGCCTACAAAACCATAATTTAGCATATCCCTATCTATAAAAATATAACAAAGGCTAAGAAATACCAAGGCCCATTCTAGTTGAAAAAAACTAAAACTAATTGTTTGTTTTTTGGATATCATTATATTGCCGAGAACCCAGCAGTTAATTTTAATCACATCTCCTAATAGATGAAAAAGTATTATTTCTTTAATTAAATTAAATTCTTGTGTTAATAAAACTTTTATGATTATATCATCCATTAAATAGATGCCAAGGGTAATAATGATAATTATTGGGACTACAAATTTCCATACTTTAAAGACTTCCTTCTTAAGTTCTAGATTATTCAATTTTGAAAAAGTTGGAATTAAATAGAATTTAAAAGTTGTAATTAGGAACAGTAGATACATAGCAGAAATTCTCCACATTGCTTCCCATGAGCCTGCATAATTTATTCCTTCTTGCCATGGAGCATTAAATAAAACTCCAATTATAGGAAGGGGTTCTTTAGCTATAGATGATCTAATGATAATAGTAGCTGTGATTAAACATAAAGGCCCAGCAATAGCCATTATTGAAAAACTTGAAAGTTTTTTAAAATAATCAAAACTAAATGTTGAGAATACAGGTAAAGCATATTTTAATAGTTGACTTATTTTAAAAGGTTTATAAAAATAAATTAGAATAATATTTATGCAGAATGTTGCTATCTGACTAATTATTATTGCATATAAAGCTCCATTTATTTTATTATTATATAAAATATTTAACGGAGTATTATAATCTATTAAATTAGGAATAGTAATAGATTTATTGTTGAATAAAAAAACTAATACTACTAATAAAAGAGCAGATATAATATTTGCAATAATATTTATTGAAACCCACAATTTTATTTTTTTTAATCCATTAATTATTGCTAAAAAACAAGTATGTATTGAAAATGAAAAAATTGATAATAAAAGAATTAACAGATACAGACTTTTATTAATTATTTCTTCACGACCAATAAATTTTGAAATTAGGTTAAAAGGTTGTTCAGCTATTAAAACAATAAGACATATTATTAATGCGCTAATTAGATTAATTTTAAAACTTGCGGATATTATTTTAGTAAACTCCTCTTCCGACTCATCATACTCTGATGTATATTTTACAATACCATTTTCAATTCCAAAAGTACCTAATACGTTTCCTAATCTTAGAAAATCTTTTAATTGCCCTATTAGAAACATTCCATTAGTCCCAAGAAACGCTGCAATGATTTTAAAAGATATTCCCCTAGCTATAAAGCTTATTGCTGTACTTATTCCAGAAAGAAAAGAAGTTTTTATAAAATTCATTTAAATTATTTGAAGTCAACCCATTCAGAGTAATTATAATTAGTCAATTTTTTTAGTTTTGATATATCTTTCAAGTATAACGATTTTAATTTAGTTCTATTTTGCTTTTTCAATTTAGGATATTCAAACTCTTTATTATCCCAGTTTTCTAACCTATTTTTTATTTTACTTTTCATCTTTTGGATAGATTTATCTGATATAAAATATTTAGCAAGTTTGGTATAAGAATATTTTCCTATTGCTGATTTATTTAAGAAATGATAAAGCCTTGGATTTTTTAATATGGCTGTTTGATTTGAGTTATTGCTTTTTATGATTTTTAACTTGGCTACTTTTAGAAATTCAAAACATGAATTTGTAGTTTCTAATTGGTCCTCTATTAGTTTTTCAAATGTTATAATTTTTATTTGAGATTTATCAAAACAATCATAGAATCTACTTAGCCATTTGGCGTAAAGACCAAACTGAAAATAATATTTTGGGTAATAGTTATAAGGCTTAAACTCTTTTTTTAAATCATTATTAAGTGCATTTTCAAAATTCTCTTTTTCAAGACCTAGACCTCTCATCCACCAATAATGTGAGTTGAATCTGTCAATAGGATTTCTAAGAATGAAAATAAATTTTGGAGAGACTTTATAATTGCTATTAATATTATTAATAAAAGTATCATAATACATATAGGCAGTAGTTGATTCTCCAAAAATTTTATGCTTAGATTTCATAAATAAATTTAAATAATTTTCTTTTTCTATATTTTTAAAATCTTTAAATTTTTCATTTTTCCAATAACCTGGCTCTTTAACTGAAGACATGCAGATTTCTGGATGTTGATTTAATAAATTATGCAAGGATGTAGTACCTGATTTTGCTGCTCCTGGAATAAATAAGTTTGGTTTAAAGTGAAGCATAATTTTTGTATCTATTCAAATATAATATTAATTAATTTTTACTCCATACTTTCTCATAGTGCTCAGCAATTGAAATATAATTATGATTTTTTTCAATAAACTCTCTAGCGTTAGCTGAGATCTCCATAATCTTAGAGGGATTATTAATTAGCCATTCTAGGGACTCTATAATTTTAGTATGATCTGGTAAAGCATTAATAGCTACAGAATTTTCTTTTATATTATATAATTCCAACCACTCTTTTTCAGCACCAGTAAATACAACTTTTCCTATTGCCATGGCCTCAAGTGCATTATAACCTTGATCATAAGCATAAACTTGATCAAGCAATATATGACAATTTTCAACTGACTTTATGTACTCATTATAATCTAGATCTATTGTAGTTATGATTTCCACTTTATTGTCATATTTATTTTCTATTGCTTTTAGTGCTTTATCAAAAAAAACATTTCCCTTTTTTATGTAATTTTTTGAATTTACCCCATGTAATATCTTAATCTTATCTATAGATTTTATTTTTTTATATTTGATTTTATCAAGGTTAATTGGGTTAGGAATCAACCCTAGATATTTTTTTTCTTTAATATAGGGGATATGATAATCTATGTCTGAACTAATTACACCATTAGCATTTGCTAATATAAACTCATGAAGTTTTACATATTCTCTTGTATTATATTTTAATATATGTTTAAATGATTTTTTAAGACTAGGGTTTTCGAAATAGGGAGTTAATATTGAATATTTAAATTTACTATTTAAACTATGCTCTACACTCTTTTGGTCGACTCCACATGAAAGCAAAAATAATTTTTCATTATTTTTCATTAATGTTTTAATAAGTAATATCTCTAGGGAAGGTAGTGTTCTAAATGCATTCTCATTTATTAGCTGTACAACATCATAGCCCTTGAGGTCAGATATTATTTTATTTGCTTTATAATACATTTCAAGTTCATTTAAGCTAATTTTAAAGAGCCTATCAATTAATTTTGCGAAGAGTTTAAATAATTTTAGATTGAAAAAAATTGAATCTATTTTTATATCTACGGGATAATTTTTAAAACCATCTCCAGAGCCTAATAATGTAACTTTATGACCATTTTTTTGTAGCCCCTCTTTTAAAGAGTTGTGCAGTCTACTATATTCCCCAATCAGTAAGATTTTCATTATATTGTGTGCAATTGTTTTAAATATAATTATTAATGAACAACGCTGCCAATAAAAACGCTAGTTTAGAAATTTTAGTATCTACAAAGGGGCAGGATAATGCTAATTTTATTAATAGGATGTTTAAAAATTGTTCTGATATTAAACTTCCAGTATTAATTGTTAATCAATCTAAAAAAAAATTAAATTTTCCACAAAACAACTGTAGGGTAAAAAGTACTAATGAAATTGGCCTTTCAAACAGCAGGAATTTAGCAATTAATAACTCAAAAGAAGAAATTTGTTTACTCTCTGATGATGATGTAATCTATTGTTCAGATTTTGTTGAAACAATTAAAAATTCATTTACTAAAAACAAGGATGCTGATATAATAACATACCAAGCAAGTAATGAACTAGGAGAGCCATTTAAAGATTATCCAAGGATAAAAACTCATAATAAAAGATCAATTTCAATGATTAATTCATTTCTAATAGCTTTTAGAAGAGATAGTATTATAAAAAATAAGATTCAATTTGACTCTAAATTTGGGCTTGGTTCAACTTTTGAAACTGGAGATGAATATATTTTTTTGAGGAATGCGCTAGAAAAAAAATTAAACATTATTCATTGTCCAAAAGTTATACTTTTACATAAATCTATTAGTTCTGGACAGGTTGTAGGAAAAGATAAAATAATTTTTGCTCGAGCTGCTATATTTTATAAATATTATGGTACTTTGTCATATCTAAAATTATTTCACCATATAATATTATTGTTAAACATAAAAGCAATTGTTTTTGGCGATATTTTTTTAAAATATAAAATTGGTTTAAAAGGCATAAAAAAATATAAATCAATGTTATGAAAAACAGATCCATTGATGATGTTGAAATAATTTCTATTCCTAAGATTATTGACGAGGAGGGAAGGGGAAAACTTTCTGTTATAGAAAAATCAATAGTTCCATTTGAAATAAAAAGGGTGTATTATCTATATGATGTTCCTAGTGATGCATTTCGTGGAGGACATGCTCATAAAAATTTAATTCAGTTTATGATAGCATTGAGTGGAAGCTTTGAAGTTAAAATTGATGATGGGTCAAATAATAAAAAGGTTATGTTAAACAAACCTAATCAGGGACTTCTTATTCCGAGTGGTATATGGAGAGAAATGGATAATTTTTCAGCAGGATCAGTTTGTCTAGTTTTAGCTTCAGAATTCTTTGATGAAAGTGATTATTTCAGAGATTACAATACTTTTCTTAATTACAAAAAACAATAAATTTAGTCTTTACATAGATATGCTAACCTATATAAGTCGAAGGCAAAAAGACTTGGCTTTTTGCTAACTAAATTTGTCTCGATTTTAGTATTTATAGTCTTAACCATTGCATAATACATTTTCTCTAATAATAATATTTTTAGAAAATTATAAGCTTTTAAGATTGAGATATCATGTTTTTTAATATAACTATTGCTGTTCATATATTTTAAATTATCAAGGGCTGATCTAGTTTTTTCTAGAAATTTATTATTATCATCTAATCCAAGATGAAAGACTTCATTATCTATATGAGTTATATGAACATTATTTGTCTTTAGTTGAGCTCCAAAAAAATAGTCTAGACCATATCCATTAATATCTGCAGGAACTTCTATCTCATCAAAAATTGATTTATTAATCATGTAATTTGATGAGATAATATATTTATAAGGGTTACTCATTCTTTTTTTTGAGGGGACTTGTTCTCTTTTTTTGCCAAAAGTAAATCTCAATGAATTATTCTGACTAAAACTTTCTTTATTGTAAAAAACCCCACCAAAAACAGCATCTGTCTTATTTATATGACTTAAATAGGTTTCTAAAAACTTTTCATTTTTTGGCATGGTATCAACATCAATAAATAGGAGTGAATTATACTGAGCTTTATCTGAAAGTAATTTTCTGTTTGCTATTCTTCCAATATTTTTTTTGCTTTCAATAAACAGGCAATTTGTTAACGCATTTATTTGTTGATTTTTTTCATTTAAGGGTGAAAATGATCCATCATCTATACATACAATCTCATAAGCAATACCTAGGGTCAATGCTTCCTTTTCAAGTCTTTTAACAAGTGGAAGAGCATTAAAATCATAGCATGGAATTAAGACAGATATCATTTATAGATTGTATTAATATTTTTATTTCTTATATCAATTTCAACAATTTTACCTGACTCACATATATATGTTCTATTTGGAAATTTGTCAATTAAAATAAAATCGTGTGTTGCCATTAAAATTGTATTCCCTTTTTCATTTAGCTCCATTAAGACCTCCATTACTTCTATGCTAGTTTTTGGATCAAGATTTCCAGTAGGCTCATCAGCTATAATTAGTTCTGGGTTATTAAGAAGCGCTCTTGCAATTGCCACTTTTTGTTGCTCACCTCCTGATAATTGACTAGTAAATTTATTTATTAATTTTTCAATGTGAACTTTTTCAAGAACCTCTATTATTCTAGAATTTATTTTAGATTCATCATTCCATCCTGTAGCTTTTAATACGAATTTTAGATTTTCAGCTACGCTTCTATCACTAAGAAGTTTAAAATCCTGAAAGACAATTCCCAATTTCCTCCTAAGTAAAGGTATTTTATTGTCTTCTAAATTCTTTAACTCAACATCAACAACTGATCCTGTTCCGCCATTAAGCTTTAAATCTGCATACAAACTTTTTATTAAACTAGTTTTTCCGCTACCAGTTCTACCAATTATATAAACAAATTCTCCGCTGTTAATTTCAATATTAACTTCGGTTAGTACCTGCTTATCATCTTGAATAATTGAAACATTATTTAGTGCTAAAATTGGTTTATCCATTTAAAAAATTTATTTATAAATTAAGTATTTCTTTCTTATTAATTTGAATTCATCTATTTTATCTTTCCAGCTTTTTCTAATAATTTCCTCTGATGTGTTGTTTATAATTTGATTTTTAAGATCTTTTGTTCCGGAGAGTTTTATAAAATAATCATTAAAGAACTCACTTTTATTTGTTGTGTTTTTATATGCATCAATAATATAACTTAGATTAAATTTCTTTTCTAACAAATTATCTCTTAGGTCTAATCCATAGCATTTTTTATTATTATGAGGAGGATATTTTGAACCTTGGTTTGGTTTTGGGGTAAATGTAAAAGAATAAATTTTTTGATCTAAATATGGGCTCCCAATGACTTGGAATTGATTTGTCGTGCCACGTCCTACACTTACATTGGTTCCCTCAAATAAGCAAAGAGATGGATAAAGAGATATTGATCTGTCATTAGGTAAATTTGGGGAAGGTTTTATCAATAAGCTATAATTATAGTCATGTTCATAATTTAAGATTTTTATAACTTTTAGATTGCATTTTACCTTGGTATTTAACCAACTTTCTCCATTTATCATTTGAGCATATTCTCCAATGGTCATTCCATATACTATAGGAACAGGATGCATTCCAACAAAACTTTTATTTTCATTTTCAAGTACCGGCCCGTCAATATAATTTCCGTTTGGATTTGGCCTGTCAAAAACCAGTAATGGAATATTATTTCGTGCACAGGCCTCCATTACATAATGTAAAGTAGATATATGTGTATAGAAACGCGTACCAACATCTTGGATATCAAATATCATCAAATCAATATCAATTAAATCATTATCTGATATTTTCCCATATTCTCTATCCTTTCCGTGAAGTGAAATGATTTCTAGACCTGTATTTTGATCCACTTTATTTGTGACGTTTTCACCATTATAATTTTCACCTTTATATCCATGTTCTGGTGTAAATATTTTTGAAATATTGATATTTAATGAAAGAAGTGAATCAACTAGATGGGTATAGCTATTATCCTTTTTAAAAATGACACTTGTATGATTGGCTACAATGCCAATATTTTTTTTATTTATATAATCTATATATCTGGATATTTGATTGGCTCCAACAATAATATCCCCAGTAGTAATTTCACTTTTTTTATTCTTGTTCTCTATGTTAATCGAATGAATATTGCATATATTTGATTGAAATATTGTTACTATTAATAAGTATCTTATAAAGTAAATTAATTGCATATTTAAATTTTGAATTTCGAATATTTTTTAGCGAAAAGAATCATAACTACAAAGCCCTATAAAAGTAGTATTTCAGGCCCAATAATAAAAATCGGAATTATTGCCATTGCTTTAGGAGTTATAGTTATGTTAATTTCTATTGCAACAGGTTTGGGCATGCAATATGAAATTAAGAATAAAATATCAGCATTTAATGGAGATATTTCAATTTATAATTTTCAAACTACAAATTATGAAGATTCATCTATTCCATTAGATTTTGACGAAGATCTCTATACGAATCTTAGTAATACTAACGGGGTAGTTAGTGTTCAGAAAATTGCTACTAAGTTTGGACTAGTTCGAACAAAAAAAGATTTTGATGGTGTGTTTTTTAAAGGAGTTGATCAAGATTATAATTGGGAAAGAATTCAAAAGTTTTTAATCGAAGGCAATTTTCCAAATATTTCAAATTTAATTTCTAATCAAATACTAATATCAAAATTATTGGCAAATAGATTAAACTTGGAGGTCGGGGATAGCTTTCAAATGTTGTTTTCTAGAAACTCCGAATCTTCAGCTATTAGAAAATTTGAAATTACTGGTATTTTCTCATCTGGATTTAATGAATTGGACAGTAAATATATTATTGGTGATATTTCACATGTACAAAAAATCAATAAATGGAATGATAATCAAATAGGAAACTTGGAAGTTTTCATTGATAATTATGAAAATCTTGATTCTTTAACTCAAACAATTTATTCTAGTACACCTTCAACTATTAATGCTCAAAGTGTAAGAGATAAATATTACTCAATTTTTGATTGGATAAAGCTTTTTGATAAAAATATGATTGCAATTATAGTTATAATGATTATAGTAGCTTCAATAAATATAATTACAGTTTTAATTGTACTAATACTTGAGAGAACAAATATGATAGGAATATTAAAGAGCCTAGGAAGTACAAATTATAGTTTAAGAAAATTTTTTATATATAATTCCTTATACATAGTTAGTGTAGGCTTATTGATTGGCAATTCAATAGGATTGATTTTAATTTATCTTCAAAAAAAATATGAACTTATTTCTCTCGATTCTGAAATTTACTACGTTTCAAGTGTACCGGTATATGTTGATTTCTATTATATTATATTGCTGAATATTATAACATTTATAATCTGCTTTTTGGTTATAATATTGCCTTCTTCATTAATTTCAAATATTTCACCAACAAAAGCTGTTAAATACCAATAATAATCAAATGCATGATATATCTTTGAACAAAATAAATTTCAATGCAATTTTTTGAGAATATTTTACAAACTATTGGGAACACTCCTCTTATCAAATTAAATGATATTGTAAAAGATCTTCCATGTACAGTACTTGCCAAATATGAGACTTTTAATCCGGGGAATTCTGTTAAAGATAGGATAGCTCTTACAATGATTGATGATGCTGAAAAAAAAGGATTATTAAAACCTGGAGGAACTATAATTGAAGGAACTTCAGGAAATACGGGAATGGGATTAGCCATTGTAGCTATTAATAAAGGATATAAGTGCATATTTGTAGCATCAGACAAACAGTCCAAAGGAAAACTTAATGCATTAAGAGTTTTTGGAGCAAAAGTAATTGTTTGCCCTACAGATGTAGATGCTGAAGATGAAAGGTCATATTACTCTGTCTCTAAAAAATTGTCAGAAGAAATTCCCAATTCATGGTATGTAAATCAATATGATAATCCAAGCAATACTAAAGCACATTATGAGTCTACAGGACCAGAAATATGGAAACAAACAGAAGGTAAGATCACTCATTTTGTAGTGGGTGTTGGTACTGGAGGTTCAATCTCTGGAATTGGTAAATATTTAAAAGAGATGAACCCTAATATAAAGGTTTGGGGTGTTGATGCATATGGGTCTGTTCTTAAGAAATTCCATGAAACAGGTATTTTTGATAAGGATGAAATTTATCCTTATAAAACGGAAGGTATAGGTGAGGATATGATCCCTGAAAATATAGATTTTGATATAATTGATGGGTTTACTAAGGTTACGGACAAGGATGCCGCTTTATATTGCAGAGAACTTGTTAGTAAAGAAGCAATGTTTCTTGGAAATTCTGCCGGTTCTGCTGTTAAGGGAGTATTACAACTAGCAGAACATTTTACTAAGGATGATATTGTAGTTGTCCTTTTTCATGATCATGGAAGTAGATATATTGATAAGATTTATAATGATGAGTGGATGAAAGAAATGGGATATTTAAAATAAAATTTTTAATAATCTTTTTTTTTCCTCATATTGCAGCTTCCCATATTAACCAAAATAATTATGAAAAAAATTCAACTACTATTTTTGATGTTTTTAATACCGATTGTATCATTTGCACAAGAAAAAGGTTTAGATCAACGAATTGATGAAGCATTTGCGCCAATTTCAAACTTTTTTAGTAAAACGGTATTTTTTGAAATAGCCGGTTATCCTTTTGTTATACTTCTATTAATTGGAAGTGCTGTTTTTTTTACAGTATATTTTGGTTTTCCAAATATCAGGTATTTTTGGACTTCAATTAATGTAGTAAGAGGAAAATATGATGATGTTGAAAAAAGTGATTCAGACTCCAGTGATGGCGAGGTTTCACACTTCCAAGCATTAGCTACAGCAGTGTCAGGTACTGTTGGAAATGGAAATATAGCAGGTGTTGCGCTTGCAATTGCTCTAGGAGGTCCAGGAGCCACATTTTGGATGATTATTTGCGGTCTAATTGGAATGTCATCAAAATTTGTTGAATGTACTTTGGGAGTACAGTATAGGGATGTTGGAGATGATGGAACAATTTATGGAGGACCAATGTATTATCTTACAAAAGGGTTAAAAGAAAAAGGCTTTAAAACCTTAGGGAAAGTAGCTGCTGTATTTTTTGCAATTTTTTGTATTGGAGGATCTTTTGGTGGTGGAAATGCAGCTCAATCAAATCAAGCAACAATTGTATTGAAACAATTATTAGGACTGGAAAGTACAAGTTCTGGAGCAATCATAGGACTTATCATGGCAATTTTAGTTGGAATAATAATCATTGGTGGAATTAAGAGAATAGCATCTGTTACTGAGAAAATAGTTCCTTTTATGGCACTCCTATATTTAATTGCTTGTTTATATATTTTACTTGTAAATTTCTCATTGGTTGATGATGCTATAGCTTTAATTATTAAAGAAGCATTTAATCCTACAGCTATGGGTGTTGGAGGGTTTATAGGTGTTTTAATGGTAGGTTTTAAAAGAGCTGCTTTTTCTAATGAAGCAGGTGTTGGATCAGCTTCAATAGCTCACTCTGCAGTAAAAACAAAATACTCTGCTTCTGAGGGATTAGTAGCATTGTTGGAACCTTTCATTGATACTGTTGTAATTTGTACAATGACAGCTCTTGTAATAATTATTTTTAATTTTGGTGGAGCATTTGAATATGGTGGTGATGGTATGGGGATAGTTTTAATTGATGGTGTACCTTATGAAGGAGCAGGAATTACTTCTAAAGCATTTGCTGAATACATACCATACTCTGGTGTATTTTTAACTATTGCAGTTGTTCTATTTGCTGTTTCAACTATGATATCTTGGTCTTATTATGGTCTTCAGTCTTGGAAATATTTGTTTGGAAGAGGACGAATAGCAGATCTTACTTACAAGTTAATTTTTTGCATGTTTGTGGTAATAGGTTCTGCGGCTAGTATGAGTTCCATTTGGGATTTTTCTGATGCAATGATTTTTGCAATGGTATTTCCAAATATGATAGGTTTGTTTTTCTTATTCCCAGTTGTTAAGGAACAACTTAATAAATATTTAGAAGCTATAAAGTCTTAAATTTTATTGATATAACCCTTTTATTAGTTTAGAATTAGTTTATATTTGCAACACATTTTAAAGAAAGGGGGTTTGTAATATGCTAATAATTCCAATTAAAGAAGGAGAAAATATTGATAGAGCGCTTAAGCGTTTTAAAAGAAAGTTTGATAAGACTGGAACTAAAAAGTCACTTCAAACTAGAAAGGAATTTACAAAATCATCTGTAAAAAGAAGAGCTGTTATTCAAAAAGCCCAGTATATTCAACGATTAAGAGATCAAGAAGAAATATAATATTATTTCTAATCTTCAAGATTAAACAATAGCTTTTTTAGTAATTTTAGATTTTAGATTCATATGCTATGAGTATAAAGTCTTTTATAGATTATCTGCAATTAGAGAAAAAATATTCTCCTAATACCATAAAAGCATATGAGAATGATATTATGTCATTTTCAGATTATAACAAAAATGAATTTGATCAATCTTCAATAAGCAAAGTTGATTATTCTCAGTTAAGATCATGGATTGTAAAACTGGTTGAATCTAAAATTTCAAATAGATCAATAAACAGAAAGATTTCTTCTTTAAATACTTATTATAAGTTTTTACTAAAGATTGAAAAAATAAAGAAAAACCCTCTTGATAATCATAGAGCATTAAAAACAAAAAAAATTATTCAATTACCATTTTCTGAAAAGGAAGTAATAAGTGCTTTAGATATAAATAATTTTCAAAATTCTTTTGAAGGAAAAAGGGATCGATTAATTATAGAAATGTTGTATTCAACTGGAATAAGAAGAATAGAACTAACTGATCTTAAGATAAAGGATATAGACTTTTCAAGTAAGAGAATAAAAGTTTTAGGAAAAAGAAATAAGGAAAGATTTATACCAATGTTAAAATCTACAATTTCATTAATAAATGAATATATGGATTATAGAAATGAATTAAATAGAATTAAAAGTAAAGACTTCTTATTTTTAACATCTAAGGGTGAAAAAATATATGAAAATTTAGTTTATAGAATTACCAACAAGTATTTTGATTATGTATCTACAAAAGTTAAAAAAAGCCCACACATTTTAAGACATTCATTTGCAACTCATTTATTAAATAATGGGGCAGACTTAAATGCGGTAAAGGATCTGTTAGGTCATTCAAGTTTAGCTGCTACTCAAGTTTATACTAACAGAAGTATTGAAGAAATAAAGAAAGTTTATTCAAACACTCATCCAAGGAATAAATAATATAGATTTCAATCTTATAAATCCTCTAAAATTCTTATTATTTTGTTTTGTTTGAAAAAATAAATATTTACATTTGCTGTCCGCTCTAACGGCGGGCTTTTTTTATAGCATAAGCCGATGTAGCTCAGCTGGCTAGAGCAGCTGATTTGTAATCAGCAGGTCGTGGGTTCGAGTCCCTCCATCGGCTCGGTTCTTTTAAATAGTGATTTTTTTTGGGGAGATACTCAAGCGGCCAACGAGGGCAGACTGTAAATCTGCTGTTTTTAACTTCGCAGGTTCGAATCCTGCTCTCCCCACATTAAAAAGTCAAAATAATAAGCGGGAGTAGCTCAGTTGGTAGAGCATCAGCCTTCCAAGCTGAATGTCGCCGGTTCGAACCCGGTCTCCCGCTCTTTTTTCAATAATTTTTATGTATTTAGCCGATGTAGCTCAGTGGTAGAGCGTTTCCTTGGTAAGGAAGAGGTCACGAGTTCAATTCTCGTCATTGGCTCATCTGCTACAGTCTCTTTTCAAACATCTACTTTATAACTTCAAGGACAAAAATAAGTTAGTCCAATTTTTTTGTAAATTGTATTTATGAAAAAGCTATTGTTTTTATTAATCCCATTTATTGGATTTGCTCAAGATAGAATTACAGGAGAATTATTTTCTACAAGATCCGAAATTATTGCTGAAAATGGAATGGTTGCTACAAGTCATCCGTTAGCTACTCAGATTGGAATTGATATATTGAAACAGGGCGGTAATGCTATTGATGCTGCAATTGCTGCAAATGCTGCAATTGGTTTAATGGAGCCAACTGCAAATGGAATCGGTGGAGATTTATTTGCAATTGTTTGGGTTGAAAAAGAAAAAAAGTTATATGGTTTAAATGCTAGTGGTAGATCCCCCAAAAATCTAACATTAGACTATTTTAAAGAGAATAAATTTGAAAAAATTCCAGCATATGGCCCTCTGCCAGTTAGTGTTCCAGGATGTGTTGATGGATGGTTTGAATTACATGATAGATTTGGAAAAATGAATATGAAAAATGTATTAAATCCAGCAATTAATTATGCAGAAAATGGATTTCCAGTTACTGAACTTGTATCGTATTATATGAATATAGCTTCAAAAAATTTTAACACCTATGCCAATTTTAAAGAAACTTATCATATTAATGGTAGAACTCCAAAAAAAGGACAATTATTTAAAAATCCTGACTTAGCAAATACATTAAAAATAATTGCAAAGCAGGGTAGAAAAGGTTTTTATGAAGGTGAAATTGCTGAGACTATTTCTCAATTTATTATTGATCAAGGAGGGTTCTTGTCTTACGAAGATTTAAAGAATCATGAATCTGATTGGATTGAGCCTGTATCCACCAATTATAGAGGTTATGATGTATGGGAGCTTCCTCCTAATGGTCAAGGAATTGCTGCACTTCAAATTCTTAACCTACTTGAAGGTTTTGATATAAGGTCTATGGGCTTTGGGTCTGCTGAGTATATCCATCATTTTGTAGAAGCAAAAAAAATTGCTTTTGCTGATAGAGCTAAGTATTACGCAGATATGAATTTTAATAAAATTCCCGTGGACTATTTAATATCAAAAGATTATGCAAATAAAAGAAGAAATGAAATTGATCCTAATAAATCTGCAAGAATTGTAAAAGCTGGAGAAATTGAAAATGGAGACACAATTTATCTTACTACAGCTGATAGTGAAGGAAATTTGGTTTCACTAATTCAAAGTAATTATAGAGGAATGGGTTCTGGAATGGTTCCTCCTGGACTAGGATTTATGCTTCAAGATAGGGGAGAATTATTTTCTTTAGAAGAAGGCCATTTCAATGTTTATGAACCAAGCAAAAGACCTTTTCATACTATCATTCCTGCATTTATTACTAAAGATGACAAACCTTATGTAAGTTTTGGTTTAATGGGTGGAGCAATGCAGCCTCAAGGACATG
>Ga0206679_10002403_pt1 | contig 14832 bp, 28 predicted proteins | sample M110012015metaG_FD_155464 | JGI IMG/M metagenome (GOLD analysis project Ga0206679, IMG submission 155464) | Ammonia-oxidizing marine archaeal communities from Monterey Bay, California, United States - M1 100m 12015 | ecosystem: Environmental > Aquatic > Marine > Intertidal zone | place: USA... | reverse complement strand
GCTCTCTGGCTTATGTAGAACAGTGTTAGGTAGCAATGATCCAACTATAGCTATGGGTACATCACTAATAAAGCCCCACAGAGGGCCTGGAGTGACCACGTAGGGTGCTGTTATCGCTCTATCAGAAAATCCTTCTTCACGGAATGTAGTTATACAATCTTTAGCTTTAAATGCCTCTATAAATAAGTCACCAAGACGTATGGCCTTATCCTTAGGTAGTGGTTCACCTCCCATGTAAGCACTCAGGGATTCCCCTATTGCTACAGATACAGACGTTAACTTAGCCATACCCGCTATGTCACCATTAGCATCACGAGAGAATTTTAACTGGATCTTCTCAGATGCTAGGTATACCATAGTGGGTAATTTAAGTTTGTAGTCAGGGTGAAAGGCTAATACTATGCAACCAGTATTACCTCTAGGGCTATTGATGTTAGCCTTTTCTACACGTTCAATCAGATACTCAGCTATTTGTTCGATTAAGTTCATCGCTAGGCTGCTCCGTTAGAGTGAAGTTAAGTGTTCGTGGGTACTACTACCTTCCCCGTAAGTTTTCTTCAGTTCAGGTCGTAACATTATAGCATCTAATACATCCCTTTTGGGAATTTTACTGTCTATTATCCTATCTATTACCTCTTCTTCATTCATATTCCTTCCATCTTTCTGGTTGAATGCAGATGTCTTCATATAACTCATTTCGTATAACAAGTTATCCAATGGGGATAGCAGCAGTCCCGCATCATCTACCACGTTACTCTCATAACGTAGTGGTTCATTCGTTAATTCATCCATTAGAAATCCTCCGTTATTACATCTACACTGGTTAAACGACCTGTATCTATATCATAAGATGCAGACCCTGCACTACCTGTTACACCTGAGAAACGATTCTTTAGTACAGAGAAGTTTACTGTACTACGTTTGATTGGATCATCAGATGTTAAGTCCCTAGAGAACCCAATGATATCAAAGGATACTTGCTTAACACTACCTGAACCTTTAATATCATCCAATGAGGGCATCTTACCCTCCTCAAATGACTTCCCTTGTAACCCTGTTTTACGTAGGTGGCTAATCAGACCTATCCATACATGATGCTTATTACAGATACGTAACAATTCATTCATCATCTTGTCAGTAGCCTCATTACCTGTCAGCTTCTCTACACCCTCACTTACTGCGATAGTTAAGTGGTCAAGAATAAGATACTTACAACCCATGAGTGCTAAGTATTCTATCTTGTCTACTAGACTACCATCTGATACAGCGCCTTGGTGGTCCAGTAATATCAGTCTCCCGTCTCCAAATACTTCATCGAAGGCTTTTCTTTCTTCCTCCCTTGTAGTATCCCCCATAGACATATCTTTTTTCAGGTGCATACCAATAAACTTACCAGCAGTGTAACCTACCGACTCTTCTAACGATATCATACCAACTTTCTCTTCAGTTGTAGCTAGTATGTGTAGTACAGTCTCTTTGATGATACTACTCTTACCGATAGAAGTACCTGAGGTAAATAAGGTGATCTCACCCTGCCTAATACCTTTCAGCTTATCTTGTACAACAGCTAAACAAGGTGGATAGGGTATAGTGGGGATTTCCTTCTTATCACGATAGGCTTCCCATATAGATTCACCTGACATTATGCCAGCGGGGTTGTAGGGTTGAGCATTCCAGATAGCTCTATTGACTTCCATATACCCATGCTTAGTATACTCATCAGAGGCATCTTTCTCTTTACCCTTAACTATCTTAACCTTATCATAGCCACATATCTTAGCTAACTTTAAGATCGCTTCCTCGCCAGCTTTATCCGCATCCATCCATAGATATATTTCATCAAATGACCTTAGCCACTCTCGTTGAGCTAGGGGTGCTTTCATATTACTAGCAGAAGCTAATGATACTACAGGATAAACCACACCTTTCTGTTCATAGGATTCAGCTATGGCTAGGGTATCTTCTTCACCTTCAGTGATAACTAAACGCTTACCACCAGCAGGGAAGTTTTGTTGACCGAAGAGCTGATCACCCATATCACCTTGGAACCTAAAGGTCTTAGGCATGTTCCTTACCTTGGAACCTAATTCCTCTCTATCCTTATGATAGGGGTAGTAGACTATATCTACTTGACCATTAGAATCATAGGAACTTCTGACCCCAAACATCTCGGCTATCTTCTTACTTATCTTTCGTTTAGCAGCGGTACCATAGGGTAACCCACTGACAGGTATGACTGCTTCTGGTTCTACTTGCACATAAGACTCCTTAGGCTTCTCACCTTCTTCATAATTATAATAATTAGTGGAGCAGCTAAAGCAGTACCCAGATAACCTGCCATCATCCTCCAAGTACACTGCCACTGCGTCTGAACTGTCACATTTTGCACAACTGCTATGCTTTTGAAATTGACCGCTTCCCATGACGTACTCCCTTATCTTCTGTGAATTGAATTTCTGTTAGTGTAAAGTTGATGAACTCCTTCCCCTTACCTACTACAGTTTTGCTGGCTGCGATATGCATAATCTGCTTATCATCAAACCCGAACCATCTTTGTAGGACATCTAACAGAGTTTTAATAGGATTATCCACATCACTAAGTGACGTAGCAAAGCCCCAATGGATATCAAGCTTGAACCTCATGGCTTTAACATCCTTCCCTCTAGGTATTTCATATCCAAATAATTCCAATGCCATCAACTCTTCAAATCTCTTATACTTGGCACTCTTCTTGCGCTTCAGAGTATAAGCAGCATTGATTGACAGAGGTTTTACGGAACAATCCATATGTAGTTCCCATAATTCCCTACTGTAATTAGGCATTTAGAATCTCCTTCTCACCTGTACGTATGTTATACCTTTCATTAGGTCTTTGACGTATATAGATAAGATCAGTCATAAGTTGACAATAACTCATATAGTCTGTGCCTTTATGAAGGTCACGGTAGGCTTGCTTCACTATATCCAAACGCTTACCCATAGGGGATAACAACAGTAACTTCTCAGCACCTTTGATACCAACACCTTTGATACCCGGAATACCGTCTGTACTATCACCCATGATCATTTGCACATGTAGCATCATATCAGCTGCATCAGCATCAGCAGGATAGTGCTCATCCTTCTGAGGGTTGTAGATAGGTATTGCTACAGTACGTAGGTCTTTATCAGGGCTAATTATTGTACCTCCATTCTCTATTGCTAGGTAGGCCACCACATCATCAGCTTCTTCACCGTCAGATTGGATAGCCTTGTAATGCCCCACTAATCGAGCATACACAGCGTCCATGATAGCCTTCTTTTCAGGGTCTTCCTCAGACTTACGATGAGATTTATAACCATCATAGAGATCATGCCTAAAGTTACCCTTACCCTTAACTACAAATACTACATCATCTATATGTGCCCATAGACTTGCTAGGACTGCCTCTATAGAGTGATCTAACTTTTCTAATGCTTCTTCGAGTGTCTTATCACCCCAAGAAGCTACATATACTAATGAATCAGCATCATAATAATATTTCATTATTTATCACCCCATGTGCTATTGATCACAACTGCATAAACCCATACTGCCCATACCAATACTATAGCTACTAACATTAGTGAACCTCCAAGTAATCATTTCCACATTTAACATCACCCGCACACATGAGGGTAATACCGAACTTCTTAGGTGTTTCTGCAAAGCAATGACGGATAATAACTTCAGCTGCCTCTTTATCTTTAGGATTTATTTCCCAACTACACTCATCGTGATATGCAAGTAGCTGTAAGAACTCTATGTCAGCAGCTTCAAATGCTTCATTGATGTCTACGATGGTATGTTTAAAGATAATAGCCTCTGTACCCTGAATAAGATAACAGAAGGCCTTATAACTCTCTTCTACGATAATCTTTCGACCATCAACACCCATTAAATATCCTCTCTGTGCAGCAACTTGTGATTTCTGAGTTAACTCACGTAGGGCAGGCCAACGGTTAAGAAACTTATTCTTAGCTTTATTACCCGCTGCCTCAGGTATCTCTAGTATTCTGGCTAACTTACGTCCACCAGCACCAAAGGCCCATGCAAAGAAGAAAGGTTTAGCTTGGTTACGAGTACAACCTATAGCATCAGCATTTTTCTGGTGTATATCACCACTCATTATTTCATTGATAAACTCTTTATCCTTAGAGAAATGAGCCATGATACGAGCTTGATAAGCTGCACCGTCTGCTGATATAATAGTCTTACCCTCAGGTACTTGGAATAGCTTACGGATTTGTGAACCATAAGCGGCTTTAGGTGAAGGTATATTAGCTATACCAATATGGGTTTGCCTACCTGTTGCAGCACCTATATCAATTACATCACCATGTAGTCGTCCATCCCAATACATTTTCTCCCAACCTTTAAGAACAGCCTGTCTTGCCCTTAGTGTAAAGAATCTATCTATCATAACACCAATTGGCCCTATTCGAGTTAGAGCAGTGGTGGTTAGTTTAGGTGAGGTCTTTACAAATGAGCCATCGACTCTTTTAAAGTTCCAATCATCCCATACAACACCATTACGTTCTAGGTAGTCTTTCAAGTGATCCTGATTACCTATACGTGCAGGTGTTAGTACACTACGTTGGAATTGAGTACCAGCCTCCATTGGCGGGGGTACTTTGAGGGCATCTGAAGGATCTACATAGACTCCCAGAAATTCCCCCAAGACCCTAGCAGATACTGAAGTGTATTCCCCGTTTTTCTTATATTTAGGTGTCTTGGGTTCTTTATCAATCATTATTGTGATTGAACCAAGTAGGGGTTCTACGGTCTCTTCAATAGTGGTTAGCTCTTCCTGAATTAAATCCATTAGAGCAATCTTACCTTCTTGATCGAACTGCCAACCATTAATACATTGCATGGATGTGTAATGTGACATCCTATGTTCAATATCAATAGCCTGTTGGTACTTACCAGCAGTTCTCTCCAGTATGATAGCAGCCTCCCTTACTACTCTTTCATAGATAGCTTCGTTAACCGTTACATCTTGAATACAATACGCCATCATTTCAGGTGTATACTTAGACCAGTCTTCATACGCACCCTTGGGGAAACTAAGGTTCTCACCCCAAGACTTCATGCTATGTTTACCTATTCTATTGAACTGATTCAGCCTAGACATAATCAACGTGTCATAGACTTTCTCATGAGGTACATCATAACCTAGTACCTTGGCAATGGCAGGCCCATCAAACCTTATGAAGTTGTGACCTATAATACGATCAGCAGCTTCCATGTAAGGTATAGCGGCAGCATTATCAGGTAGACTATCGTCATAGTCCGAGAATGATAATGTACCACCGCCTACTTCTTTGATTGCTATACACCAAATCGAGGTTAATTCCGTTAATAACCCATCGGTTTCAATGTCTACAATTATATTCTTCATATTAACTCCTATATATCTTGACCTTCTTCAGAGCCATTTAAACTAGGCTCCTCCGGGGTGATGTACCCGTCTTCGATAAGTACTTGCTCTAGCATATCTACGACATCCTTAGCAGCATAATGTCCTCGGGTGTATAGCTTTACTAGATCAATTACCTTAGTTGATAGTAATTCTACATCACCCATTTAGACAACTCCTGCAAGATAACAATGGCGACTACACCCGCTGCAACTCCAGTGATACGATCAATCTTAGTTTTTTTAGTAAGATAAACAGGGCATCGATTGCCATGGTCTCTGCGATAGTTAGCACGGTTTTTACCTACTTTACCGCAATGCTCACATTCCCAAGGTTGTTGTGTTCCTTTAGTTTTACTTGACATAATTAATTCCTCTCATTAAAATTAGGGGCCATCTCTGACCCCCATAGGTTAAAACTCTTCAGCTTCTACTGCATCACCTTCAACACCGAAGTCATCACCACCAGACTTTGGCTCATACTTCACTAGATCAGTGATTTGAATGGCCAATAGCTGTACACCAGTCCCTTGCTTACCGTTAAAGTCATACTCGTAAGAGAACACTTTAACATGCCCTTTAGAGCCATGACCGATAGTACGGGGATCGATAGCTGTCTTAGACTTAGCAGCATCTAGTACTTCAGGAGCTTTGTTAACATCACCAGCCTTGTTGGTTGTTGGACGTTTAACATTACCGAAGAAGTAACCCTCCTTGTCATGTTTCTTAATACCTACACCTAGATCAGTCAACCGTTTAGCAGTATCTTGATCATTAGTACGTAACTGCACATCCCAAATATCAGACCCGAATGGGGCATGGGCAGTTGCTAGATGTGGATAGTGAAACTCTACATCACGTACTACTGCTACTTGGGTGGCTTTCTTTGCTTTTGCGTTCATAATGATATTCCTTATTGATTAATTTTACTACGATCTATTCTTTTAGAGAGAATTCTCTAGGTAGAATCACCTTTTACCATTGTTCTCAAGATCCTTCTTAAGACGTTCTAGATACCACAATGACTTACCTAAGTCCTGTAATACCTCATCCTTTTTACCTAACCTAAGCAGATACTTATAAGCATTAGCCAAAGCAGCTGCTTGAGATCCATTCCATCCTTTCAATACATGGTCCATGATATCGAAGTACTCAAAGCCCGGCACTATCTCTTTATAGTGACTCGGATTAATAGCAGTTTCTCTAAGACTCGCTGCATGATCGTCAGGGAATGTAGGATCAAACTTGTCTATATAATCATCTTTCATAATAATTTACTCCAATTAAACCCTTCTCTTTAAGGGGGCTATGGTTACACGCTCATTTTCCTTAGCATGATAGTTTTCATCCGACGTTTCAAGGTCGAAGCAGCCCAGTTGACGGTCGTACCTGTACATGACTTCCAACCATCAGTGGTCATAGTACGGACAACATACCGATTTTCGTAAATTAAGAAAGCAGGGTGCTTAAAGTCATAGTGACGAACTAGGGTTCCTTGCCCCGGTATATTCTCTTCTTCCCACTTCGCAGCTACTTCCACCTGATTCGTCCTAGCGATAGGCCTGCGTACAGTAACTACCTTGGTTGCATAAGCCTCATAACCTTCTGGCGTGTCGGGTAGCTGCTCTGCATCAAGCACCATAGCTTCTCTTCCTGCGATATCCTGAATACTAAGGTTCTTACGAGCTACCTTACGCATCCATGAGGGTGATATCTTTATGCTATAGTGATCATAACGCATAAGATTACCTGAAGAGCTTACCTCTAAATCATGTAAGCCTCCACTCAGATGTACCTTAGGGTTATCATGCTGCGTCAAGATACCAGCAACTTTGGTGGCTGACTCCTTTAACTTACTCAAACCTCCAGCCTTCTCAGTACCATCAGGCATTAATCTTACAATTCTCCTAGCATCCTTTAAATCAGCCAATCTAGACATGATCAGAGCATAAGCACGTCTTAGCAAGGACTCAGGGATAGGTATGGGATCACTTGATTTAATTTCTCCATTGTAACTATTCCAGCGATACTCACTAGGGTCTACCTGTGCTATATCGAATGGTTTTATTTGATAGAGGCGCATTGTGGCATCAATATCTTCACGATATCCGACCATCCTAACAATGGCATCATCTATATCTTTCTTATCAAGTCTACTCTTTTCGCTTCTCATGTTAAATTCCTCTTAAGTCAAGTACTTTACCGAAGGGTGCCTGTTGAGCACCCGTTGAGCACCATAGAACGGGGTAGTATGGTGCCTGATCTGGGAAATTATAAGAACTTACCTCCATATCAGAGAAGTAAATCATCTGATCTATCTCTAGATCTTCCTTCTCTACATACTCGAATACAGGCTTGAAGCAAGTACCACCCCTACCAGTGACATGCAACTCAGTGATATTATCACCGGGTACGAATGTCTTAGCACTACTAACACCTGAGTCATTATACAGGATAGTAATAGTCTCAAAGGCAGTGGACTCACTAATACTGTTTAGCTCAGATAAGAAGGCCTCTAACTCTCTACTTGATACTGAACCAGATGTATCAAGACCTACAACTATATTGCCCATACCATGATATTGTGGTGAAGGCATGTATATGTCATAAGCACTTAACATTTTACGGTTAGGTCTAGCCCATGTTTGATCATCAGGGTTATTACCGCGCAAGGTATTTTCCAAGACCTCCTTCCAATCTACCTTGGGCGCTCGTATCTTATCTACAAGCTCCTGTAGTTGACCGGGGATTGTACCTTGCTTCTTAGCAGCCTCTTCAGCAGCTTGAGTAGCCATTTGTTCAATGTCTGCTTTTAAGTCTGCCTTCTCAGCATCTGATAGATCACCGTTCTCATCGATGTGGTCAAATAGATCACCAATAGTAGGATCAGCAGCCATATCCCGGTACTTCTCCTCTTGCTCAATGATAGCATAGACCTGTTGCCAAGTCATATTCTTGAACCGTTTCTCTGGTACTATCCCTTCTTTAGGTAGTTGGTAGTTGCACTCATTCTGTACTACCTCGTTGATAACAAAGTCCATAGCTATATTAGCTAATGTTTTGTTCCTATCACCAAGAGGTGTGCAATGCATAAACAATACATGCAGTATCTCATGGCATACGAGGCCTACTGTCTCCGCTTCGGAGCAACTATCTATGAAGTCAGGTGACCAGAGTATAGACTTACCATCTGTACAAGCGGTAGGTATACGTGGTTCAGGCCTTACATCCAATCTAAGGGCACATGACCCGAAGAAAGGATCTTCACACGCTAGCTTCGTAAGCGCTCGGCTTACCTTTAGTTTTGCTTCCATCATCGTTCTCCTTAAGTAATAACCATCCATCATTACTACACCATGTATAAGGCGTACCCCATACATCTAACAATGTACCTGTTACAGTGAAGGCTACTTGCTCTGCATATAATAACAGAGCAACAGCATCACCGGGTGTAGTAAATTGAATACGTAACTCATCTTCATCACCACTCATAATAGCGTTGTGATCATTACGTGCATTCCATTTGGTAATGTAGTGGTGTTCGAAGTTAGTACCTGTAGGGCAGGGTCTAATTATAGACATCCACCAGAAACTAGATCGACCATCCTCATATTGCTTAGTTAAACGCATCTTAGACTGAACAGCTTTGATCAGCATACGTTTTACCTTGCTCTTAGCTACAGTACCTCTAGGGGTTAAAGTTATGCTAATTCTTGCTTCCATAAGCATCTCCTAGGATAGCCAGTCTAATACCTCTCCAAGGCACTCCCATTTTATAGAGTACATCACGCTTATCTCTAACAGTCTGCTTCATATCCTCAGGCAATCTAGCTATATGATCTTGCACTTGCTTACGTATTGCCATACTTGACATAAAGTCTGCATAGTGATCTTCTTCATTGTCGGTTAACAGATCTTTCATATAGGACATTTTATTAATCCTCCTTTAGTTTAAGTTGATCTATGATATCAGTAATATTTACACCTAATCTGTGTAGAATTAATATCTCTTCAAACTTATTTATGAATTTATCAGGGGATAATTTATTACTTGAGTTGGCGTTATGCTTACTGTAATAGCCCCTTCTCTCATTCCATAGATTGTGCAGTTTAATGGTATTGCGGATAGAACTTTCTGAAGGCATCGAATGTTTCGACACCTCCATTAGGTTTTCTAGAGTATCCATAGGGTTTCCCTATAGTAGTAGGTCTTTACCTGTAGTTAACAGCCATTCACTAATAGCTTTAGCGCGTACCAACTCAGGCTTACGCTTGATAGCAGTACGGACAGCCATAGCGGAGAATTCTTTCTTCTCTATACGGTCTATTAAGGTGGTGAAGTTCTTAGCTGAACCTTCAGTAACGTAGGCAGCTACAGCAGAGCAGAAAGCATACAGGATCTGAGGCTTCTCGGGGATAGTAGCATTCAGTGGATCAGCTAAAGACTTGATAGGGTCTGGCAACTCTCTCATAATCTTAATGAATCCAAGGAAGTCAGCACTGGCAGCATTGCCAACTTGACCTGCCAATGTAGGTAGCTCTAAGTCTGCTGGTAGACCTAGACCTACAATTGTATTAGCTCTTTCCCAAGAACGTGGTGAGGGAGATACATTCACATTGGCATCAAACATAGATAGGTATTCAGGTCTATGTAATAGAAATCCTGTAACCTCGGGAGTGAATCCCTTCTTGAAAGCATAATCTAAGAATGCCTCCGTATCTGGTTCAATATCAAAGTGGGTTAATCTATCCTTCAGGTGACTAGGCATTGCATTAGTACCCGCTCTTGCTGCCATTGGGTTACCTGCACATACCACAGTCCAACCCTCTGGCAGTTTATGTTCACCTATACGCCCTTCGTTAACTAACTGGGCAGCAATATTCTGATTACTTATGGGTGATTGTGGTAGCTCATCCAAGAAGAGAATCCCCTTGCTATCCTTTTCAAATGCCATGAAGAAGGGTTTAGCACGATTGTACTGTTTTCTATCCTCAGATAATACAGGGAAGCCACCTAGCTCTCCTGAATCAAACTGAGCGAAGATAATAGTACGACATTCTATCTCTAGGTCTTCAGCTACTTGCTCGACAATGGCACTCTTACCTAATCCGGGCGCAGAGTGTAACATAGGGATAAGCTGTAGTCCACGATTACTAGAATCGATGTTGTGACTAACTAGAGCCTGTACTATGTTCTTAGCTTGTGAGATCTTCATAATGATATTCCTTATTTATTAAGTTTTAGGGTATTTCAGCTAGGCTCCCTAGGACCTTTATTGGTTACTACTAGTTTGACGTTATTATACCTCCCTCCTTCAGGTCATTTATTACAAGATTAGTGTACATGAGAATATATTCGTCTAAACGATCATGCATATTAATTCTCGCCAATTTAACTAGATCATCCTCACAGGTATTAACATGCAAGTTGATCATATATTCAACCTCGGTCATAAATAGCTCATAGGCTGTGTCAGTCATCTCTTCTGATACATTCATAATTTTTCCATTGCTATGGCAGCAGTTAATTTTAGTATACGAGAGTTGTGATACTCTTTGAAATTACTATTCTTGGTTACAGCTTCCTTGTAGTTCTTAAGCTCCCCCTCTAGCTTTTCAATCCTCTTAGCTTTAAGACTAGCTTTAGCCATTCTTTCTTTCAGTGATATAGTCATCTCCCATTACCTCCTCTATCATCTCCATCCTACGTTTCTTATAAACTGGCACTAACTTACGGGTACTCATAGTAGTACCACAGTTATTAACTGATCTTTTAAGGATAGGCGCTATAGTAGCATAGCTTAAACCTAAGGCCTTAAGCTCTACTAGTTGCTTAAGCTCTTTAGTTGACCAAGGGTTTAACTCACGATGTACAGTCTTTACTTTGACATTAGACCGTTTACTTGCCTCGAAACTAAAGTTGATCTTCGGTTTAAATATTAGGCTCATTTAACCACCCCCATTTCTAAGACCCTTAGATATTCTGAGTCGTATACATCTGAGTTGTATACACCGCAAGTTACATTCGTTTCAGTTATTTCAGATGTGCCTAGTAGGAAGTTATCTAATGCTTCATCAAGGCTATCCGCTATGATAGTGTAGGTGTATTTATTATACTCTTTCTTAACCTTTGTGATACAATATGTTTTACTCATGGTCTATCTCCTTAACTTACAATATTAGAATATTCTGCACCTTGCATCATGACGCTCTTAAAGTTTCCATTTCTTCTTTGTATCTTGCAACGGTAATCAGGTGAGGCTTATCAATACAACATCGGTTACACCAATGGTTGGATTCAAGATCGCCGTGTTGATGACCGTGCCTGACGACGAGGTTGTAGTAGATATGGTCGTTTTTACCACAAATCCCACAAACCAACGCGTCATCCCAGTTATAAGTTATTTGGCGCATATCAGATTTAGTGCAGTCCCATTCCTCAATGATGGTGCTAGGGCTTATACCCTGCTTAATCCTATCCTTGGGCTGAGTATCTTCTCCTAGAGGTACATCTTTTGACCTGTTCATACTCGTTCCTCCAATTTATTAACAGCTACCATTAGATCTTCAGCGATCTTAGCTGAATAGGACTCATAGATATCCGCTATCTCATATAACTCTTTAACAGCAGATGTATCAGCTAGCTTCATCATCTTATTAGCTACTTGCCTTAGATTAGCGTGATAAGTGTTCACAACATAGGTCATCTTAGGAGTTACCCTAATCTCACCTAATGTCCAATTATACCTATCTTTAGTTAGCTCAAAGTCTTCATTGATTTTAATATTCATAATATTCTCCTAATAAATAGTTTCTTTACCTATGGCTTCCCATAGTAGAACTTCAAAATTAGAGCTTTGTACAGCACTAGCAAAGTTATCAATATCTAGACCTTCCGTATTGTTAGCATAAACATTTAATATGTTCCACTCTAACATACCTTCTTCTGCTGGGTAGCAGTCTTCAGGCATCGCATTTATTCGCTCTGGTAGTGGCCAATGTATTACATCAACCTCCACTTGAAGTTCAAAATCATCCAATCGTATATCGAGTACAGTCATTAGTCATACCTCCATTTAATTACAGTGTATAGAGGGATTCCGTGGATATCTACATACCCTAGATCGTCATCGTCTCTACTCTTAATATATGCAGGTCTGATAGACTTGCATTCTGATAAGTTATCCAGCATTACCAATAGTGGTATACCGGGTGTCGGTAGGCTATTCACATCATTCCAATGCCCCATATCACTCATGAGATATCCTCCAATGTTAAACCACAAGACTTAGCCATCCGGATATCTTCCAGTAGACTAGCTCTCTTATGATTATCAATCTTTCTCTTTTTGGTTAACTCACTAGTCTTGCGAGTTATCCTCATTTCCCTCTCCATCATCTTCACTTGTCTTGCGTCTGAGATATTCATGATCTTTATTCCTTCTTCTATTAGAGTATTCAGTTATACTATAGTCTTCTACATCCAGATTTAAGCAATATTGATTGTTATGATCTGATGTATATAGTATCGTCATTTGATCAATGGATACTACATCCGCTATAGCGAGGGTATCTATTAGGTCATTCAATTCTGACCAGCTAGATACTGTTATTGAGTTATTCATGGTACATCCTTACAGTTATTTAGTTATAGTATGCCTCTTTTTCACTAAGATTACCTCTACTTCGTGTATTTGACTATCAAACATTCGCACTATTTCATAGGGCTTATTCTTACGTGTTATTCTTACGTGTTATTCTTACGTGTTATTCTAGTATTACTCATGGTTACTCTCCGTTATTTTTAACATACTTTTATGATACTCATGGTACTCGTCGTGCTCACCCCATGCTTTACATGAGGTACAATCTTCATCATAGTCAGGGCATCTAGACCCTGCGAACATTTTGGTGTAAATGTAACTTACTATGAAATACCTAAGTATATGGAAATAATTTATTCTCCACATGATTCTTCTCCTTCGCTCTTGTTTATGTTCTTGTTAATCTATCTCATCAGTATAGGTAGATTAATTCCTATAGACAGGGAGTTATACACCCCCTGTTTCGACTACAATATGACTTTAAATATGACTTTAGAAGTCTTCGTTATGGAATACAGCTGGTGCTTGATCAATGATCTCACCTACTGTCACCAAGTTGGTTACCATAATGGCATTCAACTGGTGACCATACCCAGACTCGGAGTAAGATGAAGGGTAGATCTCCAGCTTAATGTCTACTGTACTCCCATTACCTATCATCTCTAGCATAGATTCTTTATTCGCATCTAGAACAACCAATGGGCGCTTCTGCACACCACGTTGAGTGTTACTATAACGACGGAAGTTAAACCCTTCTAGCATACCCCCACCTGAGGTATTAGCAGTTGTACTCATAATTCCATACTGAGCCAGCTTAAGCTGATCCTCTACACTAATGTTAGAGAAGAATGCGGATACCTCTGCACCATACCCGTTGTTAGCAGGTACAGACAAGCGTGAGAAGTTTACAGTTGCGTTACGTATAATTAATGTACTCATTTAATACTCCAATTTAAGATCTTTTAATTGAGAGATCTACCGACTATATCGGGTTCTAACTCATAGTAGAGACTAAATTGCCTCTCTTAAAGACTATATTGTTAGCCTTTAAGAGATACAATTAAGAGATACAATTTTGTATATTTTTGCGGCCCATAAATGACCTGCTAGGCATAGTTTATTAATAGCTTATTAATATTTACACATACTTGACCTGCTGACAGGTAAACAAGCTCCTGTAACAAGCTCCTGTAATCATAGGTCAACTGCTATTAAGATTACTAATAAACCTAATATTTGTGTTACTAACCTATTGATATCTATGGCTAATCATACACGACCTGCTAATATTTAGTTAATATTTGAGTATATTCTCATAGCATTGTTGTTCAACTTATATAGGAGGGAGAATTGGGGGAGAATCGGAAGAGAAACTATGCAGATTCCGGGTGATTTGGGGATATTTCGGGTTACTGAGGGAATATTTAGGGGCTTACTGGGATAGGTTTTTGTCCCCCAGAAAACCCCCAATCACTCCGTCGAATCCTAGCCTTTTCCCCCCAGATTCGACGTTTGGGCCTACATGTAGTCCACTAGGTCAACTTTCTCCCTTTCTTTGAAGCTATCTATGAATAGTTCAGCTTCTACTTGACCTATTAGACCAGCATCTAGGTCAGCTACGAGTTTATGAGCTATAGCCCCATAGACCCCTAGGGTTACTATTGATTCTGATGTTACTTCCCTTACAAACTTCTGTTGATTGATCATGTTATGTACTCCATTTTAGTTATTTAAGTTGACCTTAAGGATATCTTAAGGGTATTAAAGGGTATTAAAGGGTATTAAAGGA
>Ga0206679_10002401_pt1 | contig 14833 bp, 16 predicted proteins | sample M110012015metaG_FD_155464 | JGI IMG/M metagenome (GOLD analysis project Ga0206679, IMG submission 155464) | Ammonia-oxidizing marine archaeal communities from Monterey Bay, California, United States - M1 100m 12015 | ecosystem: Environmental > Aquatic > Marine > Intertidal zone | place: USA... | reverse complement strand
CTGGCGGTCGACCTTGATCCGCTGGTAGGCCCGGTCCACGATCCGCTGTGCATCTTCGAGCAGGCGGCCTTCATTACCGTTACTTGTAGTCATTCATTCTCCTCATCGTCAGGCGTTGCCACCGGCTATTACGCCGGTTGGTGACCGTCACAGGGCCTGTCCCTCGGGTCGTCTTGATGAAGTCGGCCGACCGCTTCCGGTGGCCTAGTCGCTCCCTTCCAGGGAGCTATTTCCCCTCATATAAAACTAGCAAAGATGCTGGGAGTTTGTCGAGAGGCAACACGCTCCGCGTGGTTATTATATGGATCTGTCAATAGATGTCAAGGGGTGATCCCCGCCTGGGAGCCGACTCCCCTACTAGTAGCCCTGAAGTCCCGTGGAGGCTTTCTGTTTAGGGGAAGCGTTGGCAGCTTCTCGTCACTCCTCGAGCTCACCACGCCCCACTGGGGGCTGAAGGATCAGCGGTCGATTGGGTAGCCGAACCGGCCGACGTCCGGTGAACCCCATTTAGGCCGGGTGCGGCTGGGGAGTTCGTAGTGCCCGAAGTCCAGTTGCTCTTCGTTGCGGTTGGTTCGGCGTTCAGCTTCGATGGCGGCCGGACTACCTGGCGGAGGGGTAGTGGTCCACGTGCCGGTCTCCGAGTCGTATTCGGTGTACTGGCAGTCGTAGCCCGGCAGATCAACAACACCGCCCTTCGCGTAGATCTCGTCAACCTCTTTTTCGAGTTGTTTCCAGGACTGCAGGTTGTCGTAGTTGACGGGTATGAACGAACGGGAATCTCCGAACCCGTACCCCTTGAGAATTTCGATGGTCATCCGCATCACGTCTTTCACTTCCCTACGCCCACAATCCCTTCTGTCTGGTCTGGCGGTGACCCACCTAATTCCTGCCACCTCTTCCATTATGGGGAGGGGGTGTGACAGTCCTTAGGCGTATTGCCTATTCGAGGATCGCTGGGCTGTGGAGCCTCCCCCACTTAACGGGTGAAGCCTCCGGTCAGAGTCCCATCAGACCCCAGTCGCCACACGGCGCTGGCAGAACTGCGAACACGCGACAAGACGAAATGATCGACGAGAGGCCTGATATTTCAGGCCTCTCTGTCGTTTCTGGCCTCGTCAACGGGCGCCCAAGTGCACAAGTCGTCACTGAGAACCGCTCCGGCGTGCCGTGACAGACTCTGATCATGAAGCGGGATACAGGTTGGTTCCTGATTCTGGCGTTAGTCGTCTCAGCCTGCTCTGGTGGGACCACCGAGACCGCTGCTAACGAGACCACAACCGCCGTGGCACCAACGACCACCGCAGCCCCGACCACCACCGCCCAGGCAACCACCACCGCAGCCCCGACCACCACCGCCCAGGCAACCACCACCGCAGCCCCGACCACCACGACGATTCGAGCGAGCACAGTCCCAGGGATCCCCGATGGCGTTGTCGCCGGTTGCGGATGGTTCGATTCGCAACAGCAGGCTCAGGAGTGGTTTGAGGCAAATCAGGACTTCGGCGAAGGCGTCGACACGAATGGCGATGGAAGCGCCTGTGACTTCGGCGACTGGGGAGGCCTTGACAACCACTGCACAGTGCCGGCGTTGGGCCATCAGGATTGTGGGGCTCTCGGAGCAGAACCAGCTTCGACAGGATCCTCCACCGGAGAAGAATCGGCGACCACAGCCACAGGGATCCCCGATGGCGTTGTCGCCGGTTGCGGATGGTTCGATTCGCAACAGCAGGCTCAGGAGTGGTTTGAGGCAAATCAGGACTTCGGCGAAGGCGTCGACACGAACGGTGACGGGACGGCCTGCGGAGACGGCGATCACGGAGGAGTTAGTGACTGCGGCAGGAAATCCCAGCATTTCGAACTAGTCCTCCCACAGTTCTGCCCTCAGCAGCAGGTACCTCCCGAGCCGATCATTGTTTCGATCGTGGATGGCAAGGCAGTCACTCTGACGACCTATCCGCTTCCGACGGGTCAACCAGTCGGCCTGGAGTTATTGACCGCGCCCGATGAATCGGATGAGGGTTTGTGCCGGATTCCGCAACTTCCTGGCTCGAGGGTCGGCGGTTATCACTCCACAGCGTTTCCAGTCGACTTTGACAATCTGCAACCAGATCAGAACGTTCGCCTCGCGACGATCCCAATCGACTGGAACGACCATGAGGGCGACCCGGCGGATCTGCCGGCAAAGCACGAGCAAGTTCAGATCTTCATGGACTACTACGAAACGGCAAGCCAAGAGGCGCTGACCTTCACGCCAACGTTCGCCGATAAGTGGTACCGGCTACCCGAGTCCGTGTCCGACTATCCACAACGCCAAGTGTCGGACTTCAACCCAAAACTTGCCCAGCACGGCATCAACGCCGCCGACGACGATCTCGACTTCTCCCAAGTCGACATTGTCGTGTTCATCATCCCCACCGCCGCTCCGATCATCGCTGGCGTACCGCCTTCCCCACTGGAGTTCGCCACCCTGCAGCACTTCAGCGCGTACTCCCCGGGCGATGAGCGCATGGTGTTCTCCGACGAAGGTTGGATACGGAACTACATCGGCGGCGGCATGTACTTCGAGCACCCACTCCGTCCGATCTGGTCCTACTACGTTCATGAAGCGGCACACATGTTCGACATACCGGACTGGTACATGCATGAGGCCAACGCGGTTCTCGGTTCACAACAGGTATTCGACTTCGACTATGCGATAGGCCCGCTGAACGTCTGGGGCGTGATGTCGAGCCAAGATGGACCGTCGCGGACGTTCGTGGCGTGGGCACGCTGGCTATTCGGATGGCTCGACAACGGTCAGGTCGACTGCTACACGATCGAACAGGTACAGCAGCACGGTTCGTTCGATACCGAACTCGTGGCGCTCGACATCTACGAGCCGGGAACGAAAGCGATCATCATCCGCACCGGGGAGTACTCCGGATTCCTGATCGAGTCACGCCGTCCGGTGTTCCCAGATCACGACATCTCGAACTGGGAAATGGTGGGACGGGATCCCTATGGCCTGATCGTCTACGAAATCGACGCAACTATCCCGGATGGCATGGGAACGCTTTCAGTCGTCACGCCAGATGGACACGACTTCAAGTACCTCTGGCGCCACGGCCGAGCCCAGCAAGACATGGTCGATGCACTGTTCAACGTCGGGAACACCGCCACGGTGCAAGGCGTCAAGATTGAACTGCTCTTCACCGGAGACCGCGACTGGGTCCGCATCTCCAAATAGGCCGCCTTCGCGTTGCACACCTCATTGCACAGAATGCACACCACCAGACGGACACAGACTTACTCGACAGACATACAGGCCTGAATCCACGGGCACTAGCGGTCCAGACGGACGTCCCGGACAGATTTCTGTGTTTCGATTCCCCCCAGCTCCATAAGACGAATGATCAACGAGAGGCCTGACATTTCAGGCCTCTCTGTCGTTTCTGGCCTCCTAATGGCAGATCGCCCCGTCGGGGTCGTCCCGGGTGGTCACTTGGACGACGAGGTCCTCGGCGTCGTGGTACGCCGAGTCTGAGAGTTCGTCCACGACCGTCACGCGGATCTCGGTGACCTGATCGCCGTCGGCGATGCCGTCTCCGGCTCCGGCCGTGGCGTACTCGTGCATCCGCCGCCAGTCGACGGGTTCGATGGTGGTTCGAAGGGTCTCAGACGTCACGGACTGGTTGACCATGGCGCACCCACCCGCCGCGGGCCCGATATGGACCTCGGTGGGGTCCCAGGTGATGTCGACGACCACTGCGGTGGCCGGCTTGGACGACAGGCGAAAGCGCAGGCCCAGGTCGGTCCCGGACGCCTCCCCGTACGTAACGTCTTTACCGCATGACGAGTAACCGCCCGGGCCGTGTCCGGGACACTCCGGGTCCCCGAGACCGGTCTGCCAGATCAGATGGCCCGGCGTGGCGCCCTCGAAGGCGACCTCCGGCCCTGACCAGTCAACCAGGGCGCAGTTGTCGCTCTTGAGGGCTGCTTCGATGTTCAGGTCGATTCGTACCCGACCGATGTCGAAGACATAGACCTCGCTGTCGAGCCACTGGACCTGTGCGACGTAGTCGTAGACCGTGTCGCCGTAGCGGGCACGCATCGGCTCGAGAATGAACTGCTCATACTCGTCTTCGGTGAACTCCGGCGGGTGGTAGTAGCGGTTGGAGACCATCGTCCCATCGACCACCCACCACACCTCACCCACGCCGAATGGTCCACAGTCGAACCCGATCTCGAGGAGTTGCCCGTCGACTGTCGCCCGACGCACATGGTTGAAGTCCAGGATGCAGGTATCGGGATCGCCCCAACCCTCCTCAGCGTCTGGGAGAAACCCGGGGCAGGCTATGTCACGGAAGTCGGCCTTCTCCCAGAGGATCTCGGTGACCACGATCTGTCCGCCGTCGGCGAAGTCCTCCCAGACGGGTGGCTCGTGCGGTGCGCAGGAGTCGCTCTCGCGGTCCTCGATCCACCAGCCACCATCGAACAGATAGTCGACACCGTCAACGGCGACGGCGGCTACGACCCGGTGGTAGATCTCAAAGGCCCAAGGGAACGTCAGTCCGGCCGTTTCGGGTTCGACGGGTTCGCCGTCAATCCGGTGTTCAGCGCTCAGCCCGTCCGGGCCGCAGCTGACGACCGTCTCCAGGGTGGTGCCGCCCGCATCTCGGGAAAACGTCGCCACCTCCACGGTCGGAGCCACCGTCGTAGCCGGGGTGCTGGACGTTGACGTGGTCGGAGCCACCGTCGTAGCCGGGGTGCTGGACGTCGACGTGGTCGGCGCCACCGTCGTGGACGTGGTCGGAGCCACCGTCGTGGACGTGGTCGGAGCCACCGTTGTGGACGTGGTGCTGGACGTCGACGTGGTCGGCGCCACCGTCGTGGACGTGGTGCTGGACGTCGTGGCAGCCGTCGTAGCGACCGGCTCGGCGACCGGCTCGGCGACCGGCTCAGGAGTTGTAGATCCACACGCCAATCCGATGGATGCCAGTACGGCGACCGCCGTGAAAGTCATGAGTACACGCACTCTGGGAACTCTCCTACTTCGCTTCTCAGGCAAAAAACTTTACGGTCTTGGATCAGCGGCCGAAAGTCCTCAGGCGGGTTAGGCGTGGAGCCTCCCCCAATTAACAGGTGAAGCCTCCCGAAAGACCCATCCGTCTTTACAGTGGCTTCAAAATAAGACAGTCACTGCACGGAGGTGTGCGAACCATGGATATCACTACAACCGAATCTCTGCCTGGACGCCGGATCACAGCGGTGAAGGGTGTAGCTGTCGGCTCGACGGTCCGGACGAAAAACATCGGCAAGGACATCGGTGCAGGCTTGAAGTCACTCGTCGGCGGTGAGCTCAAGAGCTATTCGGCCATGCTCGTCGAGGCAAGGTCCGAGGCGCTCTCCCGCATGGAGGCGCAGGCCACTGAACTAGGGGCCGACGCGGCGGTCAACCTCCGGTTTATGACGTCAGCTGTTGCCTCTGGTGCCTCCGAGATCCTCGCTTACGCCACCGCTGTCACTACGGAGCCCGTTTGACTCATCTTTTCGGGATGTTCATGGTCCCGAAAGGGAAGGGCGCCTGATCACTGAGGAAGGAGTCGAGCTGCTGAGCGACTCCCCATTCGAGGCAGACCTATTGGCTTGACCGGCGGAGGATGCGTCCGTGGTTCCGCTACCCATCGAACACGACGATGCTCCGGCCAAGGGCACCGGTGCGCATCTCGTGGAAGGCATCATCCACCTCGTCGAGGTGGATGTGCCGGGCCGTCACCTCGTCGAGGAGGAGGCGCCCCTCGAGGTAGTGCTCGACGAGTAGCGGCATATCCACACGGAACCGGTTCGAGCCCATATTGGAACCTTGGAGCGTCTTTTCCTCGAGGAGCTTGGCTGCCTCGACCTGCACCATCTCGCCCTCGGGCACCATGCCGATAACCGTTGCGGTGCCGCCACTACGCAACATCCGGAACGACTGCTCGGCGGTCTCACGGCGACCCAACGCCTCAAACGAGAAGTCGACCCCGCCCGCGGTCAGCTCCAGGACGGCCTCGACCGGGTTCTCCCGAGAGGCGTCGACCACATCGGTAGCGCCCACCAAGCTGGCCAGGCTCAGTTTGGCTTCGGCCACGTCGACGGCGATGATCCGTCCAGCGCCGGTGATAGCGGCGGCATTAACCGCCGAGAGACCGACGCCGCCACAGCCGATCACCGCCACGGTGGCACCCGGAGACACCCGAGCGGTGTTGACGACGGCACCGAAACCAGTCATCACGGCGCAGCCGATGAGAGCCGCCCGATCCAGTGGCATCTCGTCACGTACCTTCACTGTGGCGTTCTCGTGTACCAGCATCTGCTCTGCGTATGCGGACAGTTCGTAGAGTTGGGCGACCCGTTCGCCATCGAGAGTCAGCCGAGACGGATCATCGGGGCCGCGGCGCACGTCCGGGCTCGTACACAGATAGGGGCGTCCACCGGTGCAATCGGCGCAGCGTCCGCAGAACACCGACATGCAGGTGATGACCCGGTCGCCGGGCTGCACGTAGGTCACCTCAGACCCAACAGCCTCGACAACACCCGCGGCCTCGTGACCTAGGACGACAGGGAGGTCAGTGCCGTAGTGGCCCTCGATGAAGTGCAGATCGCTACGGCAGACGCCACAGGCGGCCGTCCGTACGACCACCTCGTGCGGCCACGGGTTGTCCAACTTGACGTCTTCGATGGTGAGCGGTTCACCCACCCCGTGGAGCACCGCTGCTCTCATTGGCCTCCACCTCTCGGTTCCGCGATCCGACCTCCCAGATACGTCTGCGCTATAGGTAGTTCTATTGGGAGCTGCGCTGGCAACCATATTTCGGGAAGCCCCTACACGGGTGGCCACTCGCAGTCGAGTCGTAATCTCGACCGAGTCCGCTGTGTCTTCGCGCTCGTTCAGCGCCACTCAGAGAGCCTCTCCGTGCACATTAGAGAGCCCCAGGTCTTGGCCTAGATCGTCATCGTCGAGGTTCGGTTCCGCTCGATAGAGACCTACTAGGCGAGCGAGAGTTCGAGTTGCCGCCGAGAGACTGCGTCAATGTGTCGACACCAAGGCAATCCGTGATGGCCCTCTTCGACGAACATCAACTCGGCATCAGGAATCTTGCTGGCAGCGCTGATGGCGTGGTCGATGAGAGGAAAGGCATCGTTGTTGCCTTGGGCGATAAGCGTTGGCGCCGTCACCTCGGCGAAGGGGAGTGGCTCAAGGTTGATCTCATTTGATTCATCGTTCCTCTGCCCAGACTTTCGAAATCTCCTCGGTGCGAGGGAGGCGGGGAGTTCAACAACACAGTCGAGTCGTGCCGGACTGGAAGTGATCCAATCCACTGCATCCCGTTTGCGGTCCTTGCTCAGGCCGGCTGACAGAACGTCAACCACGAATGCCGCCGTCAGCCTTGGCCACCTTTTCGCTATCTGACATGAGAGCCAGACCCCGGCACCGGACTCAAAGATCGCTCGCTCGATCGCGTTGCTCACTGGGGAGATCGGCAACAGTACGGCTGCGTCAAGAAGCAGCGCTTTGGTTCTATTTGGATGTCGGGCGGCGAAATGGACTGCCGACGGGCCGCCTGATGAGATGCCCAGGATCGTCACCTTGTCGATGTGGAGGGCGTCGAGCATTGATGCGTACAGGTCGGCCTGTTCGGACGGACTTCGACCGGAATCAAGTGGCGTCCGGAGATACCCGGGTCGTGACGGAGCGATCAGTTGGCAGCCGCCGGTGCGTAGGCGTTGGGCCCAGACCAGGCCCTGGTCGAACCCACCGGGTGAACCGTGGATGCTCAACACTCTGGGTCCATCGCCTTCTCTGGCGACCTGGACTGGCCCAAGGTCAGTTTCGACCATGGTGGCTCGCCCATCCAGCGACCTCATCAGATTCTCAGCCCAGGGCGACACGATGACTCCGGATTAAGCGGTAAAGAAGGTGAGACTTGAGGGAGATATTACGACTCCGCTCGATAGAGCGTCGCTCGTCTGGCATCGGGGTGGGGTTCAGCGAGTAGGAAGGGCCGCGTATGGACGAGAACACGGGGTACGAATGACTGACAACGTCGTGATCGAGGCAAGTGGCCTCAAGAGAACCTTCGGTGAGGTCGTCGCTGTCGAAGGAATCGACTTGTCCGTTGCCCGTGGTGAGATCTTTGGATTTCTGGGACCCAACGGTGCAGGCAAGTCGACCACCGTTCGGATGCTCACCACCCTGCTTCGACCCACCGGGGGTACTGCGAGAATCGACGGTCACGACGTAGAGAAGTCGGCCGCCGCTGTCCGACGGATTATCGGTGTGGCCTTGCAGGACGCCTCTATTGATCCGCTCATGACGGGGAACGAATTGATGCGACTTCAAGCGGTGCTCCACGGCATCTCCCGATCGGAGTCCAGGAATCGTGGTGCGGAACTCCTAGCGAGGGTGGGACTAGCGGGTGCGGCGGGCCGGCGTGTGGCGACCTATTCGGGGGGCATGCGGAGGCGCCTAGACCTGGCTCTCTCGCTGGTGCATGAGCCCAGCATCCTTTTCCTCGACGAGCCATCCGCTGGACTCGACCCCACGAGCCGACTGGCTCTCTGGGAGGAGGTGCGCAGGCTCAACAGCGAGTTGGGAACGACGGTCTTCCTCACCACTCAGTACCTCGAAGAGGCGGACGAGTTGGCCGGCCGAATCGCCATCATCGACCATGGCCGACTGGTTCGTGAAGGCTCACCGGCAGATCTCAAGTCGACGGTCGGTTCTCCGACGCTGCGCGTGGACGTCGACCCGGTCTTTCTCGAGTCGGCTCGGAGCGTTCTTATCGGCTTCGGACCCGAGCGTCCGGCCTTCGAGGGCCGCTGCGCCATTGGTCTCGACGGAGGTGCTGCACGGGTGGCCGAGGTAGTCCGGGCCCTAGATGTCGCCGGAGTCACCGTTTCGCACCTAGAACTTGATCTGCCCAGTCTTGATGACGTGTTCGCCGACGCGACCGGCCGTCGCCTCGAGGGGGCCGAAAAGTGAATCTCCAACTGTGAGCGGAGGTGCGGCAACAGGGCTTCGTCTCGCCGGAGCCCAGACCCTGGCCCTTACCCGACGATCCGTTGTCTCGGAATGGCGTCAACTCGGCAACGTAGTTCCAGGGATCGTGTTTCCGCTGCTGCTGGCCGCCGTCTACACGCACCAGTTCACCCGCGTCATCCTGTTACCCGGCTTCCCGGCCGTCGACTCGTTTCTCGACTTCGTACTGCCGGCCAGCCTCGTTCAATCAGTGTCGTTCGGTGCGACCGAGGCCGGAACGGAACTAGCCCGTGACATCGAAAACGGCTTCTTTGATCGGCTACGGGCCTCGCCCTGCATGCGCCTTCCGTTGTTGTTGGGGCGACTCGGAGGGGCCGTAGTAGTAGCCGCCGTCAAGGGGGTCCTCATCATCGCCATATTCCTGTTGTTTGGCGCCGAGATCGCCGGTGGGCCGGCTGCCGCTGTCGTGCTGGTGGTCGCGGCGGTCCTCCTCGTCATTGCCATTGGAGGGCTGGGCCAGATGCTGGCAATCTTCACGGGCAGTCAGGAGGCCGTCAACGCCACGTTTCCGTTGGTGTTCACGAGCATCTTCATGAGTTCAGCGTTTTTCCCGACCAACCTGATGAGCGGCTGGTTCCGCGAGGTGGCCGAAGCAAACCCGGTGACTTGGATTATCGACCCGGTTAGGCGCCTCATACTCGAGGGCTGGTCGTGGGCAGACGTCGGACAGGCACTTGTCGTTCCATTGGTGATTTCTGTTGCCACGGTGACGATGGCAGTGGTCGCCCTGAATCGGAAGCTCAGTTCCTCGTGAGCGCCGTCACGGTCGATCACTCCACGGACCTGAGGTTCGCCGGCATGGTGGCCTCTGCAATCTGCGGTAGGGGGATGCGCCGCATCGTGGCGCGGCCAACCTTGATCATGCCGGTGCTGCTGATGCCGCTGATCTTCGTTGTCAGCTTTACAGGCGCATTCGGATCGCTCACTCGGGTCGAGGGTTACGGGACCGACAATGTTTTCAATTGGATGGCGGTATATGCCGCTATGCAGGGGGCGGTGTTTGCAGGGGTGGGTGGTGCATCGACTACCGCTGAGGACATTGAGAACGGCTTCTTTGATCGGCTGTTGCTGACTCCTGGCAGCCGAGTACCGATCTTGGTTGGGACGATGGCCTACAGCGCGCTGAGGTCGACGATCCCGACTACGGGTGTGTTACTAGTCTCGGCTCTTGGTGGACTCAGGTTGCCCGGCGGCCCGCTTGCCCTGGTGACCGTTTACGTGGCTACGGCGGGTATGGCCTCAGCGTTCTGCCTTCTCGGCCTGGCAGTCGTCTATCGGTTTCGCACAATGCGTTCCATGATCTTGATCCAGGTCTGCGGGTTCAGCTTGATGTTCTTGTCCACCGGCCAGGTGCCGATTCACTTCATGAACGGCTGGCTACACACTGTCGCCAGAGTAAATCCAGTCACCAACGTGCTGCGGTTTGCCCGCCAAGGGTTCCTGGGTGACCTCACCTGGTCGATGACGTGGCCAGGCCTCGTGGCTCTGGGTGCCATGGTGGCGGTCGCCGGGTCTCTCGCTGCCCACCAGTTGCGTCGACTGGCAGCGTGACCACCGGATGATTGCCTAGTAGACGACGGTCTAGCCCCTGCCCACGGCGACACGATCCCTCTAGAGGCCATAGGGCACCGAAACTCGAGAAGGCAGCCCCAAGAGCAATGTCTTCTCGAAACTTCCAACACGCCTTGGTGTTGGATTCGCGCTACGAGCTACCGGCTTGAGTCTTGATGGTCAACGGCTGTCTTCTGCGTGACCATCATCGTGACCATCATCGTGACCATCGTCGTGATGACCTACGTGACCATCATCGTGATGACCGTCGATCTCATGATGGCCATGCTCCAAGATCCCAGCGCTATTCAGCACTATCAGAAGCATGGAGAACGCTGCCGCACTTGACAGCACGTTGCGCACTGACCGCCGACCAGTCGTCGGATTGTGTATAGCCGGGAGAGTGTCGACCGTTGCCACGTAGACGAAGGTCCCAGCCGAGAAAAGCAACACGAGGGCCAGAACTGACTTATCAGCGCCGTCGAGTACCAGGTATGACAGGACGATGGCCACGGGCGTGGCGAGAGTGAATAACAAAAGCCCCTTTATGGCTGCTCTCCTACCCCCCGGTTGATGTAGCAGGAAGATTCCAAGGCTGAGGGCGGCCGGCACGCGGTGAACGATCACCGCAAACGCTACGAGCAGCGAGAACGATGTTTCGCCAGATGTTGCGGCCGCTCCGATAGCAAGGCCATCTGCCAAAGCGTGGACCGACAGCCCTAGTGCAACGACTCCTGATGAGTACGGATGATGTACATGCTCGTGGCCGTGACCGCTTTCGTGGTCGTGATGCTCCTCGTGAACAGCGTGACCGATTCCCCAGCCTTCCAACACCAACAGCAAGCCGAATCCCGCCAAACCAGCAAGACCAAGTACCACGGGATCGAACGCGAACCCGCCACCGCTTTCAGCAGCGGTATGAAAGCCCTCAGGGACTACGACTACAAACGCCGAAACCAACAAGAGCCCGGACGCGAAGCCAGTCAGGTCTGCAAGCCCTTGAGATGAGACCCTGTTGACGAACACCTGGGGCAGTAGCCCAGGACCAAGAGAAACCACAACGATGAGTAGGACTAGATAGAAGATTTCCATCACCTCACACTAATGAGAACCATTCCCATTTCAACATGTGTTTGCAATTTCTTTCTCTCGAGGACTGCAAGGATCCGTTGCCGGCAGAGGGGGCGAGCATCTTGACCACGCGGATCGATCACTTCATGTACGCCGTGGCATCGTTAAACGAAGGCATCGAATGGGCAGCGGACACGTTCGGGGTCGCAGCGGCTTACGGCGGAGAGCATGTGGGTCTCGGAACTCGCAATGCACTTCTGTCCCTGGGCTCCACCTATCTCGAGATCATCGCACCTGACCCGGCACAGTCCCAGGAAGGTAACGCTGGTGCACAGTTCGCCAACTTGACGAGCGGTGGAATGGTCACCTGGGTGGCCGAAGGTGATCTCAACGCCATAGCCAAGGCACTGGACAGGGCCGGCGTACCGACTCAGGGTCCCAATCGCACCCAGCGCAAGACGGAATCGGGTGAACTCCTCGTGTGGGATCTGTTGTTCCCTATCGGAAGTCCGCACGGTGGGCGCATGCCGTTTTTCATCGATTGGCTCGAGTGTGCCAATCCGAAAGACACCAATCCCGTCGGGGGTGAGTTCAGGGCGTTGGCCATCACGGCGCCCGACGCCGATGACCTCGCAGGCACCTTGCATGCCATCGATCTCGACATCGCGGTATCTGCAGGGCCACCAGGAATGTCCGTCACGATTGACTCTCCTCGAGGTGAAGTGGTGCTCGCGACCACAAATGAGACCTCACACATGCAGTTCGGTCGCACCCATTGAGTGCTCCTACAGTCGACCCAAGGCGCGATTCGCACCATCACCAACGCCGGATCCAGATGGGCAGCCAGCGTCCCGAGCCGGCCGTCGCCTCTCTGGCCCCTGGCTCAGGCGGAGCCGGAGCCGGATCGCACGGCGCCTGAACGTCCCGCCTGGTCGAGCGCCCAGTTCCAGTCCTCAAGAGCCAGCCCGCCGCTGATCCGCCCGCGCACCCGCCCGTCGGTTCCAACGACAACGAAGTACGGGAAACTCCGGAGCCCGAACGCATCGGCCACGGTGCTCGTGTCGTCGTCTCGAACCGCGACGGCCGGCCAACCCTCAACGGCCAGCCAGGCCCGTGGCGGGTTACCGCGCTCCAGGTACACCGCGGTCGATACGGCCACCACCTCGACCCCGTCGGGAATGCCTCCCCGTCCGATCCAGTCGACGAGCTTGGGCACCTCGTCCTGACAGTGGGGACACCAGTGGGCGAAGAAGGCCAACACATAACCCGACCCTTCACCGGGGCGGATGAGCACCTGTCGACCATCGAACGAGGTGGCGTCGAAGTCAGGCGCCATCATCCCGATCGCCGAATCGCCAGACGTGCCGTCGAACTCGGGCAGGCCTTCGCCTGCCACCACCACCGGACCGGTCTCATTGCCATCGAGATCACCGACCGGCTCGCCTCCCCCGAGGGTGAGCGCGGCCACCAACGCTAGGGCAACCGCCCCCACCAGTACGTACGCGATGGTCCGACCCGGACCTCCACCACTGGTCGTCTCGTCGGTCATGGCCCCTCTCCCGGAGTGATGGAATCGACATCCCGGCCAGCACGCAAACCGTCCGGAAGACCCGCATCCTCGCGGACAGTGGCGGCTAGAACGAGCACCGTGATGGCCGCAAACCCGAAGAACGCCATCACCGGGATCGACACGAAGCCGAACTCGTCGACCCACTGCTGGGTGCACGGTGTCGACACCTCACAGGAAGACGCCTGGTCGGGGAACCACTGCAACTGCACGTGGTAACCCGAAACGGCCACCCCGAGGAGCGAGAACGGCAGGACCCGCCAACGCAGAAGATCGTCACCGCCCCAGACGGCCGCACCCAGGACCAAGACCAGCGGGTACATGAGGATCCGCTGATACCAGCAGAGTTCGCAAGGGATGAAGCCGCCAACCTCGGAGAACCAGAGACTGGCCGCGGTTGAGACGCCGGCCACCGAAAAAGCCAGCCGTCGGGCGTCTGTTCGAAACCCTGCGAGTACCGCCCGGCCGGCAGCGGTGGTCAACAGAACCACCCCTACCAAGGCCACCGCTGCGACGACCAATGCCAGGAGCGCCGTGAACAGGCTCATCTGATCGACCGACATACGTATACGAACCTACCGGCGTACGTGAAGTCGATGTATCCCCGGAGCGCCAGCACCTCGACGGTCTGGACCATCAGATGGCGCTCCGGTCTGGACCATCAGATGGCGCTCCATGTCCTCGACCGTAGGAACGGGCCTGCGGGGGCACAAGAGCCGAACGTCCCTACCGGCGTAGCGGGGCCAGAGCACCATCAACCACGGCACCCGGGAATAGGACCGGCCGCCACCGACAACGAGTCCGAACGTCCGTGCGTGGTAGGAAATTCCCCATGTCCCGACGTGCCGTGATCACCGGGTGGGGGAAATGTGTTCCCCCGGTATCGCTCAGCAATGCCGACCTCGAGCAGCTCATGGACACCAACGACGAGTGGATCGTCGAACGCACCGGAATCCGCAACCGCCAGCTCTCCCACGTCGAGGTGACAGATATGGCCGAGCTGGCCGCCCGTCGGGCGCTGGCCTGTTCCGGTCTGGACGCCGACGAGGTCGACCTAGTCGTGGTGGCTACCTGCACCCCGGAGATCCTCTGCCCGAGCGTGGCCGCCATGGTCCAGGATCGGATCGGTGCCTCCAACGCCGCCGCCTTCGACCTGAACGCCGCCTGCTCGGGCTTCGTGTACGGCACGTCGGTGGTCGCCTCGATGATTGAATCGGGCTACGCCGACAAGGTGCTGCTGGTGGGCGCTGAGAAACTCCACTTCGCCATGGACTACCGGGACCGCGGAACGGCCATCCTGTTCGGTGACGGCGCAGGTGCCGCGGTGTTCGAGCCCTCCGAGGATGGGGCCGGGGTGCTGTCCGTCGACCTAGGGGCCGACGGCGGCAAAGGCGGCACCATGGTCATCAGGTCCATGGGATCGGCCGGAGAACCTCAGGCCACGAACGACCCAGAGAATTTCCGCCTCCACTTCGAGGGACGGGCCGTGTTCAAGATTGCCGTCCAGGGCATCTCGGCGTCGGCGGCCCGCGTGCTCGAACGGGCCGGACTAACCGCCGACGACGTCGATCTGGTTGTCCCCC
>Ga0206679_10002400_pt1 | contig 14839 bp, 8 predicted proteins | sample M110012015metaG_FD_155464 | JGI IMG/M metagenome (GOLD analysis project Ga0206679, IMG submission 155464) | Ammonia-oxidizing marine archaeal communities from Monterey Bay, California, United States - M1 100m 12015 | ecosystem: Environmental > Aquatic > Marine > Intertidal zone | place: USA... | reverse complement strand
CAGAGTCCCTATCAATGTCATACAGGTCGATTGATCTGTACAATTGTATTTATCAATCAGGACATGAACATCACTCCCATCTGACATGAAAATTGCGGAAGATTGTAATCCACAGGCATCATCGTTATATGCGACATATGCTCCACCTGCAGTGTAAATTGTAATTTGTGTGTCAAAATCTGTATCACCACAGGTCTGAAAAGTGTATATCGCACCCGGTATCAACCCAGTAATTACACGGTATTCTCCACCATATTGGCAAGTCTCCAGCGTGTTATTTACTGCTAATACCCAGGAGCTGGCGTTGCTGGACCCCCATACAGTATTGTCATTCGGACATTGTGCTATAGAATTATTACCAAAATTACAGGTAAAAAATACCAAAAAACAAAAAGAAAAAATGAATGACTTTAAAAAAATAAATGAATTACTTTTCTTAAGACACAGTTCTACATTAAATAACTTATGATTCTTCATACCGCCCGGTTTAATTATTATTCTGTACTAAACTGAGTAGAATAATAGTCACCGAATCGGTCTCAATAATCCTATTGGATCTTTGAAGGCTAAAAGAAATAATGCAATAAAATTCAACAATTGCAACCGCAAAAATCCGTACTATTGGTATAAATCAATATGGAATTCGTTTTCTAACAGTCTAACAGTCTAGTAGAGCAAAAGTACAAAATTCTTCTAATAAAATCAACGCCAGTATTTTATACGTAAAAAGGCCCTCAGTTGAGGGCCTTTTTGTATGGTAGGTTTGGTTTATTATTTATTGTACACTATGTCTAAGAACTATCGTGCTCTTGTTTCCATTTTTTACACTTATGTAGTATATTCCTGGAGACAATTCCTGATTCACAAGATACATATTGATTCCTGTTTTAACCTCTACAGGTTTTTGCAGAACAATAGTTCCTTTAGTGTCCACTATATTCATGACAGCTCCTCCAATTATATCGGAATTATTCATGATTACCTGGAAGGACCCTGAGCTTGGATTAGGGAATACGGAGAAATAACCCGAAGTCGTTTCCGTACATGATGCATTAATTACATCATACGTTTTCTCTGTACCATCTATATCCACCTGAGTCAATCTATAGTAGTTATCTCCACTAATAGCATGTGCATCTGTATAACTGTATTCCAATAACTCTGTACTGTTTCCAGCTGCAGACTGAGTATGCACCACATCCCATGTTACACCATCTCTTGAATGTTCAACATCGTAATGCGAACTATTGTATTCAGACGCTGTCTGCCAAGTCACATCAACCACTCCATCATTACAGCCTCCATTAAAGGATACAAGCTCAACTGGCAATTGACCTCCATCTCCACCACCGCCTCCAAAGAAGCTAAAGCCTGTAGATGGTCCCGCAATTGTTGTAAAATCAGAATTAGATCCCGTAGTACTAATGTGGGTAAGCCCTGACCATTCTGAGTGATGTAAGCTTGGAGTACTCGATCCTGCACTTTTTATAATTCGTACTTTGGAGTAGTCAACAACCCCAGTAAGGTTGTTCATACGCAATGAAACATTATAATTCTTTCCATTAATCGATGTTCCATAATCATCATTGGTAGGATTTATTTCCCAATATCCCTCATTGCTACAATTCTGAACCCATTGTCCATCTGGGGTTTGTAATGGTAAACCATTATACAAATCATCACCCGAATTTTGAGGTGCTCCTGAATTAAAAGCTACTGTTAAATATTGATTAGTTCCAGGGCCCTGTAAAAAATTAACTGTCACATCTCTAGGTGTTGTAGATGAACCCACTGGGAAGAATTTAGAATTCGAATTATTGGTAAAATATCTTCTCAACTTACCAGTCACAATACCTGAAGTATGATTTAAGATTCCTGTATTTAGGGAACTAGTCCCTAAAGTCAACACATTTGAACCATTTGCAACATTTCCAGAAGTCATCGTAAAAGTTCCTGTTACAGTAACTGGTATTTCCATAGTAACACCACTGGAATTATTAACAATCAAGGTACTGAAATCAGTCGAAGGAGATCCTGTACCACCAATTGTTTGAGCAGAACTACCATTTAATGTTACTACCGCAGATCCAGCTACAATAGTACCATTATTGTTGGTAATATCTCCTGACAAACTAATACTCTGAGATCCTAAATTCAATTCTGCACCATCATGAACATTCAAGCTTGAAATTGACGTTGAAATTATTCCATCGTTACTTGAACTTACACACACCCCGGCATTTCCATTAGATAAATAGTGAACTTTACTAGTAGAACTCGGGTAAGAAGAGCTCTGAATTGCCCATCTACTTCCATCCCATTTATACCAGTTTGAAGCGGTTGTCCACTCCGTATCTGTTAATCCCCCCCAGATATAAGTATCTGTATCTTGAGAAAAGCTCTCCACAGGCACATTAAACTTAACTACAACATCATCTGTTGAGCCGATACATCCACCTGCCCCTTGTGTCCAAGTTAAGGTGATGTCCGTATTAAACCCACTTGCAGCTGGATTAGCTGTTACCGTAGTATTTGCAGCAGAGTTATCATCAAATAATACCGCATCGGCAGGACTTACTGACCAAACTCCGGAATACGATGAAGTTAATGCCACATTATATGTATTTATTCCACAACTTGTTACATCTGTTACTGAAGCCGAAGTAACTAGTGGTGTTTCTATGTCTACTGTTATGGTAATCTGTGCTGTATTTGTACATCCACTGGATGTTGTTGTTCCTGTTACCGTATATGTATTTGCAGCAGTCAAATCCCTTGAAGTCGAAGTCGATGCTCCATCTGACCATGTATATGTATCCGCACCAGTAGCAGTGACACTAATCTCCGTATTGTTACAATTAACCTCCGTAGCAGATCCAGACTCATTATTCGTAATACCTACTGTAGGATCGGTATTATTTTCAGTAATTGTAATCTGTGCTGTATTCACACAGCCATTGCCGTCGGTTCCTGTTACCGTATAGGTAGCAGCTGAAGAAAAACTTCTTGACGCTGAGGTAGATGCTCCATCAGACCATGTATAGCTAGTCGCACCAGTAGCAGTAACAGATATTGCCGTATTTGTGCAGGTCACCGCAGTAGGGTTACCTAGCTCATTATTCGTAATACCTACTGTGGGATTAGCATCAATTGATAATGTCTTAGAATCTGTATCGGTACATCCATTACTATTTGTTACTACTAAATCATAAGTTCCTGATAATGCAACACCATAGGTTGTGCTAGTACTCATTTGAAATCCACTAACCTGCCAGCTATATGAGCTTATGGAGCCACCATTTGCAGAAGAACTTGTTGCACTCCAAGTTACCCCACCAGTACCTGAACAATAAGAAGCATCGCCTGTAATAGTTGCCGTAGGTGCTGTATTATTCACTGTTACGGTAATATTGCTTGTCGTTTGACATCCATTGGTTTTATGTCCAGTAACGGTATATGTGCCCGCTGAGGTAAATTCTCTTGTTGCACTAGTTGAAGCTCCATCAGACCAGGTATAAGAATCCGCATTTGATGCCGTTACACTAATTCCCGTATTATCACATGTAACTTCCGTAGCCGAACCAGACTCATTGTTTGTAAGTACAACTGAAGTTGCATCACAATCTATTAACAAGGTTTGTACTGGATCGGAATAATCTGTACACGTGGGTGAACCTGAAGATGATGCACCAGTAATTTTAGATCGCACATATAAGGTTTGACCTGCATTAATATCTGTAGCATACGCCAAAGGATTGGTAGTACTCCAATCTGACCAAGCGCCACTACTGCTACCCCACTGATACTGGAATCGCTCAAATGCTCCATCATCCATAGTTGCCGTATACGTAATAGTTTCACCAAAAGGCATATTAGCCACTGTACCAGCACTAACGGTAGCTCCCGTCGCAGCCGCTCTACAATTTCTTACATCGATCCAAGTTGTAGAAGATTCTTCAGAACCACAACCATTGGTTGATGTAGTTACTGTTTTTACCCATAGAGTTCTATTCATGTTCGCTCCTGAAGAATTGGCATTCCATACATTAGGGTTAGTCGTCACCCAGGCATTCCAAGCTCCTGTTGGAGAAGAACCTGAATTATCGGTCCATTGATAGAAATACTGAATATCTCCATTTGCAGTACCCGAATTAGTCCAGGTAATAGCATCAGCTTCGATTGCTTCAGTAAGATCTGAATTTCCACTAACGCTCAAATCAGTAACTGCTACGGTTCCGCTAACAGGAAGTTCATTTACCGTAGCTATGACGTCATCGGTGCCAGTACAACCATTTCCCGCAGTAACGGTCAAGGTATATGTTCTTGTTGAAGTTGTAGAGGTTGTAGGCGCAGCAATTGCAGCATTGTCCAAATCTACATCCGGTGTCCAAGCATAAGTAAGTACTGGATTCACACGAACGGTATATTTCTCGGTCTCTCCCCAGCTATAGGTACCCGTGGAAGAAGGTGCTGATGAAGACTCATTGGCCACCACACGAAGCATCATATCTCCTTCGCTTGCACCTGACGGCACATTTACAGTAGTTGAATACGTACCCACAGCAACTTCTGAAGAAGTGGTATACACCGTTTCACTTGCATCCGCAAAATCCCCATCCCTATTCCAATCAATAAAGGCGGCGATTCCGTGGGTATATGCCGATCCAGAAGCATCAGTAGTAGTGATACTGAGCGTATAGGCACTTCCAGCATCCACACTGATAACCGTTCCGGTGTTGTCTGTTTCCACATTAGCCACATTAGCTCCTGTAGTAGTACTAATCGAATTAAATGTCACATTAGAAATATAGGTGTCAAGGTTTGATGTTGCATAACAATTTGCATACCCTGAGGGTATCGCTGGCGCTGTCATAGATCCAGATCCAGATAATACTGATGAGCTACCATTACAATGATCCACATCAGATCCAGCATCAGCAGTTGGTGCCTCTAATACATATGCAGTTATAGCTACTTTAGTTCCTGTACATTCTGATGAAGCTGCCCACCTATACAATGTACTAGAAATGGTTAAAGGACCGTATGTATTTCCAGTAGCTCCAGTAAAGCAACAATTAGAAGCTGAATACCAATTTACCACACCCGAATTTGTTGATGCAGTCATAGTAACAGAGCCTGTACCGCATCTTGTGACATCTCCCCCTGAGGTAATTGTTGCCACAGTACGTTCAATCGTATTTGAATATCCTGTTATTCCACTGTAGGAGCACGTTGTTGCATATCGGTAATAATGAGTTGCTGCCGGGGTTGCGGTAACACCGGTAGATGCCGATACTCCAAGACCCGTCCATCCACTTGATCCATTAGCTGAACCTTCCCAATCATAGCTTAGCCCAGAAGTACTATTTTCAAATCCTGTAACAGATACATCTGCACCGGTTGCAGCACAATTGTCCGAGGCTGACAGCGAGGCGGTCCCTCCCGTCGGTGTTCCGGAACATGGAGAACTTCCTATTGTCGTTATGGTATAATCTTCAACCTCTCCATAAGATGCTGAGCCACATGAACTTACTGAACCCGAATACATAATTCGAATTCGCATTCTTGTTGTTGTTACACCAGTAGGTACTGAACCTGGCACTGTAATATTTGCAGTCCAAAGATCTGGTCCTCCTGAAACCGTAATGGTTTCATCAGCATCGTCAAAATCCAAATCCTGATTCCAGTCTATCCAAATACCCAACTGGTCACCACCATAGGCCTGTCCGTTAACTATATTTATGGGATGTGTCTCCCCCACACCTATACCGTCGGCTACAAGATGCGTATAATCGGTATATAGTGAAGTACCGCTTGAATTTGAAATATTCAAAAAATCAACTTGTGCAATATATTCATCTATGGTACCACCATCTGCAAGACAGTACGTCGGTGCTGGACATGCTCCAGTACCTGACCAATTCGCTCCGTCATAATATGGCCTCCACTCTGGACTGTAACTACTTGCTGTCGTCAGGTAATTACCTCCACCATCCTGAACGGAAAAATAGTTCTCCCAACTATAACTTCCTGCAAAATAATCCACAGTAATTGCATCACCATCCTTAGCTGTAAAAGTATGGCTCTCTGGACCGGCACCACTGGATATGGTTAAATTAGTTAGAACAAAAGCACCATTAACCATTACATTAAGTGATCCTCCATTCCAACCATCACCATAAGAATCTCTAAGAGTTACGGTATGATCACACTGAGCGTTGCTATAAAAATTCGTAATCCCGATTACGAACGCAACTAAAATAAGATTGTAAAGACTTTTCATATCAATTATTTTATGGTATTATTTAATAAATCATTTTTCACATTATCCAACATTTCAAGATGAAGTGAGGCCAATTCAGGATTGTGAATTACCCAGTTAACAAGGTATTTTGAATCCAGATAAAATTTTCCTTCCTGCATTTCGAATGGAAGAATTGAAGTGTATGTTTCGTTTTTTGATTTTACATCCTTATGGATTAAGTATTCCGACCTCTTGTCTCTAAATGAATTCATTTTTGTATTCACGGCCGAATTATATATTTCTAAAGCTCTTTCCTTATCCGATGTTTCCAATTTGCTATTTATCTTACTGTAATGCACGTAAATGTTTCCAATAGTCAAAGTAGATTGAATGCTTAGATTTTGCGTTCGAATCAAAGGGGCTACATTCTCGAATCCACCAAGTCCTTTTTTGATATCATACAACAAAATTAATTCTGATGGAGAATACAAGCCAAAATCTGCTTTTGTTAAATTCAATTCAGATCTAATCTTATTTGAAATAACAACGTCAGGTTTGTTATCTTCCTTCATTAATCCAGAAGTGTTTTTCTGAGCCTGAAAATTTTGATTGATAAAAATAAACGAAAGAACAAGCAATACTGTTCCTAAAAATTTTAATGGGTTAAGAGACTTCATATTCTAAATTTTTAAAAATTAATGCGATTTCCGCACATTTAAGTAAACGTTTTGCCGAGTAGAATCGTTGCTAAATTTTTAGTGTTTTGAACAAATCAATAATCTCATCGAATATTGACCGAAGGTGAGTGAATATTTCACAACAACCCCTCTAATTCATTACGTTACAACTACTTATACTCTTAATAAAAATAAACAATTTCTTGTTAATAACTAAATATTTTGGCAAGAAAATGAGTAATACGTAATTTTCGTTTTTTGTTTGTTTTTCAGAGACATTTGATTTGGCGATTATTTTTAGTCCCAGTTTTGTTGAATTTTTACGTTTCAAATATCGTTGAATTGACTAAATATTTAACTCTTTTTCTTTGTCTCATATTAAAAATATACATGGTTTTACGCAGCTCTACATCCGTGTTTATAGCACAAATTATAGTTGATTATACGTAGCTGTGAAGTGTAGTGGGTGAAAACGGTTTTATTATACAAAGCCTTTATTTAGATAACTGGGCTCTTACAATTGATGACAAAAGCTTCCCATCCGCTTTACCAGAGAGCTTTTTAGTCAAAAATCCCATTACTTTTCCCATGTCCGACATTCCATTTGCCTGAAGTGATAGAATCGCTTCATCCACCTCATGCTGAATCTCAACTTCCGTAAGCATTTTTGGTAAAAATTCCTCAATGATAGTTGCCTGAGCAAGTTCTACTGCCGCTAAATCATCTCTACCCTGCTCTTTATATAATAGATACGTCTCTTTTCGCTGTTTATGAAGCCTTAGGCATATTTTCGCCGCTACTTCATCACTAATCTCAGTACCAGAACCAGAGGCGGCTTCAAGAAGTAATTTAGATTTAATGTCCCGTAAAGTGTCAAGCCGCTCCTTATCTCGGTCCAGCATCGCCTGTTTAATGGACTGATTGATTTTATCCGTAAAGCTGCTCATTAATCCACGTTATCGTGCAAGAAACTATTGTCACTCAAATCAGTTCCCCCTTCCTCGTCATCAGATAAACCAAAACGACTGGGTTTGTTCTCGCTGGGCTTGCTTTTATCCAGATCAATGGATCTTCTTTTATAGGCCGGCTCTTTTTCATATTCAGAAATACCCTCTGCTTTTTTCAGCTTTTCGGTATGCTCCTGAATTTTTGAAACCCTTTCCTGAGCCATTCTTTGTGCTTCTTTTGTCTTTGAGCTTTGTTCGGGACTTTCTGTATTGGAATCATCATCATCCAGCTGATGTTTTACTACAGCATCTTCAGTAAACAGTTCCTTCTGGGCATCCTCATTTCCTGAAGGCTCAATTTCAGTAACCTCCCAAACTACAGGTTCATCCTCATCTTGCTTTGCTTTATCTTCGGTATTATCATCCAGATTGAATACGACCTTTTCATCCGGATCTTTAGTTTTCTCATTATTTGATGCCTTTTCTTCCCCCTTCTCCCTTGTTTTATCCACTATATAGGGTTCGTCATCCGTCGCCTCTTCATTGCTTGTAGAACCTACTGGATTGGATAGAGGTTTCTTAATCTCTACCATTTTTTTGTCATCATCCAGAACAACCACTTTACGGGGCTCAGGACGCTCCAGAGGAACAATAAGATTGTCATTCTTACCAAATCCTGTAGCTATAATCGTAATCGATAATTTTTCTCCTAAAGCCTCATCATAACCATGTCCCCAGATGACATCAGCTCCAACACCGGCTGCTTCTTCAATGAAATCAGTAATTTCTGTAATTTCCGCCATGGTGACTTCATTAGCGCCATAATTAATATTTAGCAGAATGTATTTTGCTCCATGAATGTCATTATCATTTAACAAGGGAGAGCGTAAAGCTGCTTCAACTGCTTCCATAGCTCTGTTTTCACCTTTTGCTTCAGACGAGCCCATAATGGCGTGTCCACTATCTCTCAGCACAGTATTTACATCATTAAAGTCCACATTAATGATTCCGGTTTTCTTGATTACCTCCGCAATGCCTTTAGCCGCTACAGATAAGATATTGTCAGCGTGTGAAAAAGCGCTTGACAGGGTCATATCCCTACCAAATTCCTTTAAGCGATCATTGCTGATAATTAACAAGGTATCTACATTATCACGCATTTTCTCAAGTCCATCCTGAGCCTGTTCCAGCCTGCGTTTACCCTCAAAATTGAAGGGTACCGTAACTATTCCAACTGTAAGTACCCCCATGTCCCTTGCCACCTGTGCAATGACAGGACCTGCTCCTGTACCGGTACCACCACCCATTCCGGCAGTAACAAAGACCATTTTAGTATTATTGCTAAGAAGCTCTCTTATGTCTTCGATATTCTCCATAGCAGCATTCATTCCCACTTCTGGAATCATTCCCGCACCTCTACCGTCAGTAAGCTGTTTTCCCAGCTGAATTTTGAATGGGACGGGAGAAAGGTCAAGAGCCTGACGATCCGTGTTACAGATAATAAAATCAACACCTTCAATTCCTTGATTGAACATATGGTTCACGGCATTACTGCCTCCTCCTCCAACACCAATTACTTTAATGTCTGAGCTGTTTTCTTTAGGTATATCAAATTCCATAATTCTTCATTTTAAATTCAACTATCTTTACTCTTCATCTGTTTCTTCATCTGTTTCTTCATCAACAAATAACACCTTAACCCGTTCAAGTACCTGATCAAAGAACTTCCCTCTTTTAGTAGATTCTTCCTCATTATTGGCGCCATGGTCGAGCCGCATTGAATTCCCTTTTTCAAATCCTTTGAGAACCAATCCTATTCCAGTGGAATACATAGGACTTGTTAAATTTTCATCGTTTGTATTCGCCAGATGTTCATTGGGATAACCAATTCTTGCATCCATTCCGGTTTTATATTCAAATAGCTGTGTCAGGTGCTTCAATTTAGATCCCCCTCCGGTAATGACTATTCCACCAATAATCTCCCTCGCATATCCTGAATTTTCAATTTCGTACTTTACGAGATGAATGATCTCTTCCATTCTCGCCTCTATAATACTCGCAAGTGTTTTTACTGTAATTTCCTTTGATTTCTGTCCCCTCAAGCCAGGAATACATACAACTTCATTTTCACTGCTTTCAGAGGCAAGTGCACTTCCAAAATTGGTTTTTAATTTTTCAGCATGCTTTTCAAGAATTCGACATCCGGTTTTAATATCCTGGGTGACTACATTCCCTCCAAATGGTATCACAGCTGTATGTCTAATGATTCCTTCATGGAAAATGGCGACATCCGTAGTCCCTCCCCCAATATCCACAAGCACAATACCTGCTTCTTTTTCTTCATCGCTTAATACGGCATCGGCTGAAGCAATAGGCTCCAAAATAACATCCTCAATTTCGAGTCCTGCTCTTTGAACACAGTTGTAAATGTTTTTGACATTGCTGACCTGACCTGTAATTATATGGAAATTTGCCTCCAGGCGAACACCGGCCATCCCCACAGGGTCTTTTATTCCATGCTCTCCATCTACATTGTATTCCTGTGGAATTACTGTAATAATCTCTTCACCCGGATTCATCACAAGACCATACATGTCATCAATGAATGCATTAATGTCTTCCTTGGATATTTCATCCTTTCTGTTTTTTCGGGTATGGCTTCCACGGTTTTGCATGCTTCGAATATGCTGCCCTGCAATTCCTACAACCACGTTTTTTAAAACTAAGTTTCCGTCATTTACATTCTTCTGTGTATCATCAATAGCAAACTCAATAGACTTTATTGTTTCGGCAATGTTAGACACAACACCTTTTTTTACGCCAAGAGAAACACTTTTTCCCATGGCAATAATTTCAATTTTTCCATGCTCATTTTTGACCCCTACAAAACAAGCTATTTTGGTTGTCCCTATATCCAATCCAACAACTATTGAATTTGACTTTTTTTCAACTGGATTTTTTGCAAACGATTTGTCCTTCATATTTCAAACTAATTTCACTATACTTTTCCCATCCTTCATACGGTATCGCCTCTTCATAAAACACTTTAAGTTTTTGGAATTTTTCCCTTACCTGCTTTTTTGAATTTGCTTTTCCAAAAACTATTTTGTGATCTCCCAAAACTGGTATCAGAATAAAATCGTGATTTTCGTTATAATAGACTTGGCCTATTAAAGACAGCAGTAAGGGATCATTACAAACATAATTTGAAATGCGGTAGATATCGTCAATAACGCGAATACTTTTCAAGGATTCGTTGTTGATAATCATTTGCACCGTTTCACTGTCCATTTCATCCATAATTTCACCAGAAAAAACCAACACCCTAGCGGTATGCAAATCAGATCGTTGCATTTTTTTTCCGTCCGAATCAAGATAAAATGTGACCCCTTTCTTGTTAAAAATTCGTGCTATCGGTTTGATTAATTCCAGATCAATATTCCATGAATTCCCAATCTCTTTATACACCTGTACTTTCTTTACTTCAGGCATCTTCTTAATTAGATCTTCAATCTTTTTTAAGTTTAACTCGCTAATCACCTGATTATCATATAGTAACCGCTTGTCTCTTAGCCGTTTTAGCAGCTCTTTTTCTGTAAGAAAGGCATCTGGGCCATCTACAGAAATACGAACATTTGGAGGACTCACAACAAGCTCCTGCTCTTTTATGTTTTCAAAATACAATACAACAATTACTCCTGATGAGAGAAGAATCCAAAGCGTTATTTTTAACCAAACTTTCACAGCTGAACGTCTATATTTTCATGTAATATATCTCTTAAGGGAGAGACTATTTTGTCTATATCTCCTGCCCCTATGGTCAGTACAATACCATCTGTGGTATTTTTCATTAGCTCCAAAACCTCAGTTGCTTCTGCTACACGTTTTTTCTTGACATCTATTTTAGAAAGCAACCAGTCACTTGAAATTCCTATTATTTCTTTTTCTCGAGCAGCGTAAATTGGCAGCAAATACAATTCGTCAAACCGAGAAAGCTGTTCGCTAAATTCAATTCCAAAGTCTTTTGTTCTGGAATATAAATGTGGTTGAAAAATTCCAGTAACCTCCCTGTCAGGAAACATCATCTTAATAGAATCAATAAGCAACCTGAGCTCCTCTGGATGATGCGCATAATCATCAATATACACGAGCTGATCTGTTTTTATTTGAATGTCAAATCTTCTTCTGACACCTTTAAAGGAAGCCAGACCTTGTTTGATCTCCTGATAAGACAAGCCTATCTTTTCGAGTAGTGCAATGCAAGAAAGTGCATTGAGCACATTGTGAATTCCCGGTATTCCCAGACAGAATTTTTTTGAATTGACATAGAAGGTCATCATTCCATTTTCATAGGATATGTCATTAGCCGAATAATCTGCTGTTTGTGAATCAATAGAGAAGGTGCTGAATTTTGCTAATGTGTGTAATTGTACTCCTTCTTTGGAGATACACCAGCCACTAGGGTCAATTTTCATGGCATATTGACGAAAGCCCTCATTAAACTGTTTCTCATCGCCGTAAACATCCAGGTGATCTGGATCCAGAGATGTAATTATACTGGAGAAGGGTGATAGATGAAGAAATGAACGGTCAAATTCATCCGCTTCAATTACAGTCCATTCACTGTTTTTATTAATAAGAACATTCGAATTAAAGTTTGAGGATATCCCTCCAAGGAATGCTGTGCATTTCAATGAGCTTTCATTCAAAACATGAGCAAGCATTGCACTTGTCGTTGTTTTTCCATGAGTGCCCGCTACACAAAGGCTTTTACTAAACCTTGTAATCAATCCCAATGCCTCCGATCTTTTTAAAACGGTAAACCCATTAGTCTTAAAAAAATTGAGCTCATTATGTTCTTCCGGAATAGCCGGAGTATATACAACGAGGGTGTCTTTCTCGTTTAGGAATGATTTTGGAATTTTCTTTATAGAATCTTCGAAATGAATAGTACATCCCTCAGAAGACAAAGCTTCAGTGAGCTCTGTAGGGGTCTTATCATAACCACATACCTTTTTACCCAATACTTTGAAATATCTTGCCAATGCGGACATCCCAATTCCACCGATACCGATGAAATAGAATTGCTTATAATCATTGACTTTTGATTTCATTTATTTACTATTTTCTCACATTCATTCACTATATCCCTTGTCGCATTAGGTTTAGCGAACGTCAAAATATTTCTGGCCAGGCTTTCAGATAATTCACGATTCGACAATAAAGAAAGGGCACATTCCATTAGCTTATTTATCGCTTCTTTATCCTTCACAAGAAGAGCTGCATTAGCCCCTACTAAAGACATGGCATTTTTCGTCTGATGGTCTTCTGCGACATTGGGTGACGGGACCAAAATTACCGGTTTTCCCAGTAGACACAGCTCAGATACTGACAACGCTCCGGCGCGCGAGATAATGACATCTGCAGCTTCATACGCAGCATCCATTCTAGATATAAAGGCCTTAAGCTTTATATTCTCACTAAGGTCGTTTGAAACCAAGGCCTCAATTTGTTCGAAATAATATGTGCCACATTGCCATATAATCTGCACATCTTTGGCCAGATTTGATTTGATCGTCTTGAGCATAACGTCATTCAAGGTTTTAGCGCCAAGACTTCCTCCTAAGATCAAAATTGTTTCTTTATCTGATTTGAGATCAAAAACTTGACAGGCTTCTTCTTTTGAGAGATTACGTTTTCCCAATTCACCACGCACCGGATTCCCTGTTAACTGAATTTTTTCCTTTGGAAAAAAGTTCTCGAGTCCGTCATATGCTGTACAGATAACATGAGCCTTGTTTGACAACATAACGTTCGTTTTTCCTGGAAATGAATTTTGTTCCTGAATGGCTGTAGGCACACCTAACATTCCGGCCATTTTAAGCGTTGGACCACTCGCATATCCACCGACTCCTATCACAAGCTGAGGCTTAAACCTTTTGATTGCACGCCTTGCTTTAAGCAAGCTAATAATGATTTTAAATGGAAGAACAAAGTTTGAAATGGCAAAGCGCCGTTGGAACCCGGAAATCGGAAGACCAATAATGTCATAACCAGCAGCTGGAATACGAGTCATTTCCATTTTTCCTTTGGCACCAATAAATAATATCTCCACCTGCTCGTTTCTGTTTTTGATTTCATTCGCAATAGCAATAGCCGGGAAAATATGTCCTCCGGTCCCACCTCCAGAAATAATAACACGATTTATATGTGGAGTTGCTTCAATCATTCCTGAAATGATTTAATGTTCTCATTCCCAATTTGAGCCTTATATGCAATTGACTGAACCACACCAATTGAAACACAGGCCATAATTAATGCCGATCCTCCCATCGCAAGAAAAGGCATATTTTGTCCTGTAACTGGCAAAAATCCAGTACAGACCAGCATATTAATTGTAGCCTGAGCGAGTAAATGCACGCCAATTCCCAGACAGGCATATGACTCAAATAAATTATCTGTTTTTAAGGCCACTTTAATTATTCTCAATAACAGAACCAGATATAAAAAAATTAAGATCAAAGAAGAGAGGGATCCAAATTCCTCTACAAAACTTGCATAATAAAAATCTGCATATGCTTCAGGCAGGTATTCTTTGAGCTTTCCGTCACCCACTCCCTGACCAATGATAGCTCCATTAAATATGGCAAGCTTTGCATTATTTGCCTGTGCATTTTCAACTGTGTTGGTTTCGGGCCCCGTTTTTCTTTCAATTCTTTTTTCCCAGGTATCATAACGAGGAAGAAATCCCGCCTCAGGAAATGCCTTATGAACTGTTACTGCCATAAGAAATACAACGACCCCTCCGCCTAATATGCCCATTAACTTTGTAAACGGGAGCTTGCCAATAAAAAGGATAATCATGGACAAGAAAAATAACATAATAGCTGTAGATAAATTGTCCTTGATTATGAGTCCACATATAATCAAAACAGGAACCATTAAGGGGAAAACTCCTTCTTTCCAGCTAT
>Ga0206679_10002398_pt1 | contig 14849 bp, 13 predicted proteins | sample M110012015metaG_FD_155464 | JGI IMG/M metagenome (GOLD analysis project Ga0206679, IMG submission 155464) | Ammonia-oxidizing marine archaeal communities from Monterey Bay, California, United States - M1 100m 12015 | ecosystem: Environmental > Aquatic > Marine > Intertidal zone | place: USA... | reverse complement strand
TGATTCCGAGATCTTTGAAGGTCATATTGTATATCTAAGCCGCAAAGATAGGGGAATAGATTGGATAATTAACATTTGTAAAAGCCCTGTATTTATCCATGTTTTAGAGTGAATTTATTAATCCGAAAAAACACATAATATCAAATCAATTTTAGGTTGTTCATTTTATAAATTGTAGTAATTTTGCAGCTATGCAAGAAAAGATATTAATCCTCGACTTTGGGTCTCAGTACACGCAGTTAATTGCGCGTAGAGTGAGAGAATTGAACATTTATTGTGAGATTCACCCTTACAATAAGATTCCTGAATTGACTGACAATTTAAAAGGTGTAATCCTTTCAGGTTCTCCTCATTCTGTACGTGAAGAAAATGCGCCTATTCCAAATTTGGAAGGTATAAAAGGTAAATTGCCTTTGTTGGGAGTCTGTTACGGAGCACAGCATTTAGCTCATAAATTTGGTGGCGAAGTATTGCCTTCAAAAATCCGTGAGTACGGTCGTGCGAATTTATCTTTTGTTGACGACACACATCCTTTACTAAAAGGAGTTCCTAACGGATCTCAAGTATGGATGAGTCATGGTGATACGATCTCAACACTTCCTGAAGGATATAAAGTAATTGCTTCTACACACGATGTGGAATGTGCTGGTTATTCTATTGAAAACGAAAGCACCTACGCCATTCAGTTTCACCCCGAAGTATACCACTCTACGGATGGTGCTACTTTGTTGAAAAACTTCTTGGTTGATATTTGTGGATGTATTCAAGATTGGACACCAGATAATTTTGTTGAAACTACAGTAGCTTCCTTGAAAGAGAAATTAGGAAACGATAAAGTAGTTCTTGGTTTATCAGGTGGGGTTGATTCTACAGTTACAGCTGTTTTATTACACAAAGCGATTGGCGAGAACTTACACTGTGTGTTTGTTGACAATGGATTGTTACGTAAGGATGAGTTTACAAGCGTTTTAAGGCAATACGAAGGTATGGGCTTAAATGTTACTGGAGTTGATGCTAAAGATCGTTTTTATAATGATTTAGCTGGTTTATCTGATCCAGAGAAGAAACGTAAAGCAATAGGTAAAGCTTTCATCGATGTCTTCGATGATGAGTCACATAAAATTCAAGATGTAGTTTGGTTAGCTCAAGGAACTATTTACCCTGATGTTATCGAATCGGTATCGGCTACGGGTGGTCCTTCGGCTACGATTAAATCGCACCACAATGTGGGTGGTTTACCAGATTATATGAAATTGAAAATTGTTGAACCGCTCAATACTTTGTTTAAGGATGAAGTACGTAGAGTAGGGAAGTCGATGGGCTTATCGCACGACTTATTAGGTCGTCACCCTTTCCCAGGACCAGGTTTGGCAATTCGTATTTTAGGAGATATTACTCCAGAAAAAGTGGCGATTCTTCAAGAGGTAGATCACGTGTTTATTCAAGGATTAAAAGATCACGGATTATACGACGATGTATGGCAAGCAGGAGCAATGTTGCTTCCAGTACAATCGGTTGGTGTAATGGGCGATGAGCGTACTTACGAAAAGGTAGTAGCACTTAGAGCTGTAGAATCTGTTGATGGTATGACTGCCGACTGGGTTCACTTACCGTATGAGTTCCTTGCAAAAGTTTCTAACGATATCATTAATAAGGTGAAAGGTGTAAATAGAGTTGTATACGACATTAGCTCTAAACCGCCCGCAACTATTGAATGGGAATAGTATCAAGTAAAAAAAAGCACTCGTTTGAGTGCTTTTTTTTGTTCATTATTTTGGTTGTGTTATTTTATCCAATTATTAGAAATAGCTTTTTTAGTTAGATAAATGGAAAGAAGTGTAAGTGCGATAAGTAAACTTGACATTCCAATTATGGTTGATTGCATTTCGCCACCATTAGCTAAGCCAAGATTGTGGTTCATCTGAAGAATAATTCCGATAAAAGAAATCCAGAAAAGTTTCATTGCAATTTTCTTTTTTGCCAATAGCGCAACACAACCTAAAGCCCCACCAAATACACCCATCGCAAAAGCAATTTTGGAGAGTAATGTAAACTCAGAATAGAAAATCTGTTGATTTTCCGGTAACGTAAGAATGTCCGCTTCTGTCATAGTACACTGCATAGCGAAGTTAAGAACGCCCATAAGGTTCCAGATTAGCAATACAATTACGATTACTTTAAACCAGCTTGGGATTTTGTTGAGTTGAGATGTCATAATTTTTGTATTTATTGAACTCTACAAAAAAAGTTTAGATTGATGTGAATACCCAAAAGTCGTTTCTTGGCAAAGCACCTTCAAAGGTTTTTATTTCTTTAGAACCAGGGACTGGATAGTTTAATTCCCTTGCATGAAGGCAAATAGAAAGCGGAAAGTATTTTTGATCTGAACCATACTTCTCATCTCCAATAATAGGGAGTCCTATATGGGCTAATTGAGCTCGTATTTGATGAAATCGACCCGTTTTTGGTTTTATTGCTAATAGATAGCCAAAATTGTTTTTGCCGATAACTTCATAGGACAGTATACATTCTGCGGAGTCTTTTGATTTTGAGGGGACTATATCTGCTCTTTTTTCTAAGTTATTTTTTACCAGAAAATTAATTAGAGTATCCTTGTCCTTCCGTGGTTTGTTTTTAACAATTGCGTAATATGTTTTTTTAACTTTCCGCTTACTAAACAGCGCATTAAACTCCACAAGAACTCTTTTTTTCTTAGCAAAAACCAATACACCACTGGTAACGCGGTCTAATCTATGAATGACTCCAAGGAATGGTTTACGCTTACTTTTTAATAAGTGATTGTGAACTTGAACCTCAACAGTGCAGTCCTCGTAAAGGCTTTTCTCACTTATAAGTCCAGCCCTTTTGTTTACGACTATATAATCGTTGTTTTCATGTATAAGTTCAAGCTGCTGCATTTGCAGTTTTCTTTTTTAGGTTAATTTCTAAAACACAAAATTAGGGCTTTTCCGATGTAATTGTAATCAGAACAATTTACGAAACTAGGCATGTGCCAATCCTTGCATGCTTTCGTCTTTATTGCGCAGATCTAATCCACCTTCTATAACAGATTTTAGATTGGTGAGGTAAAAGGACCAACCATTGGAGTAGCCTACGTGGTAGTAAGATTTTCCTTTTTCGTCTGTTGGAATATTAGATTGACTAAGGGAAAGTAGCGTACCCGTTTTTAACTCTTCAATTTTAACGGAGCAATTACTTCCACCGGCAAAACTAAAAGAGAAGTCAAAAGGATTTAGAGATTGTAGTTCTCCGGTTTCGTTTACTTCGTCGGCATACCCATACCAACGCCATATATAGGAATCACCTACTTGAAAAGTGTTAGTTCTAAGTTTCCCAGATTTAGAAGTGTACACAACTTCACGCAAAAACCATTGGTTTAAGCCATCTACCTTCAGCCAAGCATCAGAAACAATTTGCTTGTCAGTTTCTATGTAGACCTTTTTCTGTACGTTACTCCAATCGAATTTGTCTTCAGTCATAATAAATTAAGTTTTGAATTATGAGTTTTAGGTTTTGATTTTAACTTAAAACTATTCTCTAAGCTCTTTCAGCAATTCCTTTGCTTTCACTTTCATCATATAAGTTTTCCCTGTCGGAATCACATCATCTATGAAATATGCAAATTCACTTTTAAATTCTGGAATCTTCTGGGCTACTTTCACTAAAAATTCCATGCTATAAAACTTTACATAGTCAGGGATTTTCTCTTCGCGCAATAGATTTAGACAGCAGTCAATAACATTTCCTGCATTTTCAGGGTCAAAGTCAATGCTTTTGAGAATACGTATAAAACTTCCTATTTGCCCGTGATGGGTAAAAGAAGGGAAGGTTTTAAAAATTCGATCGACATCAGCTATGATTTCAGATTTGTATTTGGGTAGTACTTTATGTAAACACCAAGTGGCGCGCCACGCAACAGGGTATTCGGTACTTAATGCTATTTCAAATGTGGTAAAAAAGAATTCCTTATCTGCTAATATTTTTGCTACCAAACGATCGTTTTCAGCCTTACTCGCAATTTTGAATTCGTCTTTTATAGCTTTCATTTTTTTTGTTTGTAAGTCCGTCGTGATGGCTAAATGGATAGGCTGAGAAATAATTAATTCAACGTCTATCTACCAATTCACATCGACCATTAGCTACGTTTTATATTCAGGAATTTCTTTTAAAAACTGATATTGTTCATTTTCATGATCCATTATACAAGTGTAATGTTCTAGTCCGTTAGTAACGATGAGTAAATCTGTTTTTAAGGTCAGATTATAGCGTGCAATCTGATCAAAAGTATCTTGGGATATTTTTATTGAAGGGGCTTTGCATTCCACAATAATATGAGCTTTACCCTCATTGTTGAACAAAACAATATCGCAACGTTTTTTTGTATTAAGGACATCAATACCCATTTCTATAGCTATAAGGGATGCCGGATAGCCTTTCTCTTGAATTAGAAATTGTATAAAATTTTGACGTACCCATTCTTCGGGAGTAAGAACTAAATATTTCTTTCGGATAGAATCGAAAATAAAGTTCTTGTTTCCTTCCTTTTTGAGTTTTAAAGAATAATTAGGTAAATTTAGTTCTTGCATAGATATTATTGAAAAACGAATATACATTAAATACAAATCAAAGAATATGAAAAGTAAAAATGAAATAGTAGAAAATTGGTTACCACGTTATACTGGAATTGAATTGTCTGAGATGAGTGATTATGTATTGCTCACCAACTTTCAGCACTACTTAAATGAATTCGCTCAAATTCACAATTGTGAGATGAATGGCTTAGATAAAGCAATGCCTAACGCAACCGTAAATGGAGTAACGATGATTAACTTTAGTATGGGCTCTGCAAATGCAGCTACCATAATGGATTTACTAAGTGCGACTCAACCTAAAGCTGTTCTATTTTTAGGGAAATGTGGTGGTCTTAAAAAGAAGAATGAATTAGGTGATTTGATTTTACCGATTGCTGCTATAAGAGGAGAAGGTACTTCTGATGATTACTTGCCCTCAGAAATCCCTGCATTACCTTCATTTGCTTTGCAAAAAGCTATCTCGACTACAATAAGAAATCACGAACGCGATTATTGGACGGGAACTGTGTACACCACCAATAGAAGAGTTTGGGAGCACGATGAAGAGTTTAAAGAGTATTTGAGAGAAAGCCGTTGTATGGGGATTGATATGGAGACTGCAACACTCTTTACTGTTGGCTTTGTAAATCATATTCCATGTGGCGCATTGCTTTTAGTTTCCGATCAGCCCATGGTTTCAGAAGGGGTAAAAACATCTGAAAGCGATACAAAGGTAACTCAGGAATTTGTGAAAGATCATATCCAAATCGGAATTGATGCTTTAATGGAGTTGAAAAATCAAGGACAAACGGTAAAGCATCTGCGTTTTGATTAAATCTTGTATTAGCTTACTTTAATAACAAAGCTTATAAACTAATTCTTTTAATAGGTCTGCTTGAGAGGTTGAAGGGTTATTATAACCCTTAGATTTCATGTCGGCATTTCGAAGTAAGTCAAGTGCCTCAACAGAGTTCTTCAAGTTGTATGTCTGTGCCGCTTTTTGATAATCCTTAACGAAATAGGGATTTACACCTAAACTCTTAGCCACTGACTGTGGGTTTTTATCCGTTAAGGCGTGGTAAATCAAAACCTTACTAAATAAATTGTAAAGAACTGATAGGGTAACAACGATAGGGTTATTCCTAGGATTCGCCTCAAAGTATTTAATAATGCGATTGGCTTTTAAAACATCCTTATTCATCACTGCATTTTGCAATTCGAAATTATTATAATCTTTACTAATACCAATATTCTCCTCTACTAGAGCAGCATTAATTTCGGTCCCTTTAGGTGCAAGAATACAAAGTTTGTCTAGTTCACCAGAAATTTTTGATAAGTCGGTTCCTAAAAACTCGGTTAACATAGCCGAGGCTTTATTCGCTATAGTATAGTCTTTGGCTCTTAAATACCCTTTAATCCACTCAGGGATTTTGTTTTCGTAGAGCTTATTGCTTTCAAAATAGAGTCCATTTTTATGTAGACTCTTGTATAAAGCTTTACGCTTGTCAATTTTTTTCCCTCTATAACACAGTACTAATAAAGTACTGTTTAGAGGTTGATCAACATAAGATTTTAATTCCTCAATCTTTTTTAAGTCTTGCGCTTCTTTAACAATGATAACGGTGTTCTCAGACATCATAGGGAACTGTTTAGCTGCAGAAATTAAAGCACCAATCTCTACATCTCTACCATACATTACCGTTTGGTTGAATCCTTTCTCAGCTTCGTCTAAAACATTCTTTTCTATATAGTCACAAATAAGGTCTATATAGAAGGTTTCTTCTCCAGCTAAAAAGTAGATAGAATGGTATTTTTTTGCTTTTAAATCAGCTAAAACTTGTTCGTGTGTCATAGAATCAGAATTGCAACAAATATAAAATTTTCAATGATGTAGTAAGTTGATGTATTTGTCTATTTTCATTTCACTCAATTGCTGAAATAATTTAATGTTAAGCAATGAATTAGTATTGGTGCAATATTTTTAAATATAATTTTGATGAATTAGGAATCAACAAACAAAATCAAACGGTTAATAAGTTACAAGAATTCCTTAAAAATAAGACTTCTGGAATGTTGATAAGAATAGATAGTATTTGGTTGGTGCAAAACATAAAATAAATAGTTTAGTAATAGTAAAAACCACTTTTAAAAATTGAAATTATGTCAGAAATTAACGAGAAATCAAAATTAAATGCAGCTGCAGAAGCACAAGAGGAAAATTCATTTGATTCTTGGTTGGGAGATTTAGAGGAAAAGGATCAACCACAAGCATGTTCTATTGATAACCCTGATTGTGAGGCTTGTGGAAGCTAAACAATAATGACCTAGAGGAGAAAAGAGTTCAATTATGAGCTCTTTTTTTGTTTACACCTAATTGGAATGAAACTTGCTTAGTGAGTGCAAAGAAATTAAGATGCTAATTTTTTATCTTAGCCATCTTGAAATAGAACATTATGACTAGAGTATTACTTTTTATTGTATCACTATTAGCTACTGCCCAGCTATTAGCTCAAACCGGAACAGTTCGTGGATTTGTTTATGAAGAAGAGTCAGGTGAGCCAGCAATGTTTTCTAATGTAGTGCTGGAAGGAACTAAAATTGGTGGAGTAACCGATGCAAATGGGTTTTTTAATTTATCTAAAGTTCCTGTAGGTTCGTATAATTTAGTGGTTACTTATATTGGTTTCGATGGTTTGTCAAGCCCAATAGTAATTGTGGCTAATAAAATTAGCAATCAAAAATTCTACCTTAAAGAGTCCAGCATTCAATTGAATACAGTTCAATTGTCTGCGGAACGTCAGGAAGCAAAGACAAGTGTGAATACTTCGGTGGTTAAATTAACTGCAAAATCCTTAAAAAAATTACCTTCTATTGGTGGAGAGCCCGATATTGCTCAGTTTTTACAGGTATTACCAGGGGTTGTGTTTACAGGAGATCAAGGGGGGCAGCTTTATATTAGAGGTGGAGCGCCAATACATAATGTGGTTTTGCTAGATGGAATGATATTATACAATGCATTTCACTCTATAGGATTGTTTTCTGTTTTTGATACTGATGTTATTAAAACTGCCGATGTTTATACTGGTGGTTTTAGTGCTGAATATGGAGGACGTATTTCATCTGTGGTTGATATTAAAACTCGTGATGGTAACAAAAAGAGAATAGCTGGTAAGGTTGCTGCGAGTACTTTTGGTGCTAAGTTATTGATAGAAGGGCCATTGTTTGGGGAAACGGAATCGGGAGCTAGTAGCTCATTCATTATTTCTTCTAAAACATCTTATTTAGATAAAACATCAAAATCTATTTATTCGTACATAGGTGATGAGGGCTTGCCCTACAGTTTCCTTGATTTATATGCTAAAGCATCTTTTAAAGGGTCGAATGGGAGTAAGTTAAATGTGTTTGGTTTCAACTATGGAGATGATGTAAAGTATTCTTCATTAACGAACTATTCGTGGAAATCTAATGGTTTTGGTAGTAATTTTGTATTAATCCCAGGTGGTTCTACTATGTTGGTGGAGGGTAATTTTGCCTTTTCAAGTTACGAAACTGAACAGAGTAATGTTGGAGGTAAGCCTAAGAATAGTTCCATTGGAGGATTTAATACAGGTTTGGATTTCACTTATTTCTTAGAAGGTGAGAATCAAGTTAAATATGGTATAGAGGTATTAGGTTTCGGTAATACCTTAAGTTTTTATACACCTTCGAATATAAAAGTGTCACATAATGATAATACAACTGAGTTTGCGGGTTATGTTAAATATAAACACGTTGGAACACGCTTGTTAATGGAGCCTAGTCTTCGCTATCATTCCTATACATCTCTGGGTGAATCGTCTTTGGAGCCTCGTTTAGGTTTAAAGTATAATCTTACAGAGAACCTAAGATTCAAAACATCTGCAGGGCTTTTCTCTCAAAACTTAATTGCTGTTACTACAGGTAGAGAGGTTGTCAATCTTTTTCAAGGGTATATTTCGAGTACAACCAATTTACCTGAATATTTAAATGGAGAGGAGCGTACTACTTACCTTCAAAAAGCGAAACATTTAATTGTAGGTTTAGAATACGACGTAAATGAAAGATGGTCGGTTAATGTGGAAGCGTATGCTAAAGATTTTAGTCAATTAATTAATCTGAACAGAAATAAACTTCACGAGGATAATCAAAGCAATTATGAACTTGCAGATGAACTCAAAAAAGACTTTATCGTTGAAAGTGGTTTAGCTAAAGGTGTAGATTTCTTGGTTAAATATAACGACCAGCAAACCAGTCTGTGGATGGTTTACTCTTTAGGAAAGGTTACTCGCACAGATGCTTTTGGAACTTACGCCCCTCATTACGATAGAAGACATAACTTGAACTTTGTAGGCTCGTATATATTTGGTGAAGACAAATCTTGGACTTTCGATGCACGTTGGAATTTTGGTTCAGGATTCCCGTTTACTATGACTCAGGGTTACTACGAAAATTTATCTTTTGAAGCTGGGATTGCAACTGATGTGACACAGACGAATGATGAATTAGGGGTTGTATATGCCGATTATAATATGGGGCAAATGCCCTCATATCATAGAATGGATGTTTCTATAAAAAAGCAAATAAAATTCTCTAAGCGTAGTATTTTAGAAACAAGCCTTAGTATCAGCAACTTGTATAATAGAGCTAATATATTTTATTACGATCAGATAACAGATTCAAGAATTGATCAACTGCCATTTATGCCTAGTTTAGGTGCGAATTGGCAGTTTTAAAAAAAGTTGATTTCCTTTCTTCTGCTACTTGATTATTTTTAATTTTGCAAGGTTGTTTAAAAACATCGTAAACCTAAGAAAATAGTCTTATTAATGGCTTCAGCAAAGTACGTATTCGTTACAGGTGGTGTAACTTCATCACTTGGAAAAGGAATCATCTCAGCATCACTCGCAACACTTCTACAAAGTAGAGGGTATCGAGTGACCATCCAAAAGTTTGACCCTTATTTAAATGTAGATCCTGGAACGCTAAATCCTTACGAACACGGTGAGTGTTATGTCACGGAAGATGGAGCTGAAACGGATTTAGATCTTGGGCATTACGAGCGTTTTATGAATCATCCAACCTCTCAAGCTAACAATGTTACTACAGGTAGAGTATACCAGTCGGTAATTGAGAAGGAGCGTAGAGGAGATTTCTTAGGGAGGACTGTTCAGGTAATTCCTCATATTACAAATGAAATTAAAGAACGTATGCAAATCCTTGGTAACTCTGGGGATTACGACGTTGTTATTACTGAGATTGGTGGTACTGTAGGTGATATTGAATCTTTGCCTTATGTTGAAACTGTACGTCAATTGTGTTGGGAAAAACCCTATGATTGTGTAGTAGTTCACCTTACTTTGATTCCTTATTTATCTGCTGCAGGTGAATTAAAAACAAAACCCACACAACACTCTGTAAAAGCATTACAAGAATCAGGTGTATTTCCAGATGTATTGGTTTGTAGAACAGAGCACGAGATTAATGATGGGATTCGTAGAAAACTAGCTTTATTCTGTAATGTTCAGCCAGAAGCTGTTATTCAGTCTATTGATGCAGCTACGATTTACGATGTTCCTCGTTTAATGAAAGAGGAGCAACTGGATAAAGTAGTTCTTAATAAATTAGGTTTAGAATCTAAGGGTGAGTCAGATATTACACACTGGGAAGAATTCGTTCACAATCTTAACAATCCTAAAGACTCTGTAGAAATTGCCTTAGTAGGTAAATATGTAGAACTTAAAGATTCTTATAAATCAATTTCTGAAGCTTTTATTCACGCAAGTTCAACTTCTAGATGCAAAGTGAATTTACGCTGGGTTCATTCTGAAAAGCTAAATGATGCATCTGCAGCAGCGGCTTTAAAAGGAATGGATGGTGTGTTAGTCGCTCCAGGTTTTGGGCCTAGAGGTATCGAAGGTAAACTTCACGCTGTAAAATATGCTCGTGAAAACAAAATTCCTTTCTTGGGAATATGTTTAGGTATGCAAGCTTCAGTTATAGAATATGGACGTAATGTACTCAGCTTTTCCGATGCACATTCAGCAGAGATGAATCCTGATAGTGCTTATCCAGTAATTGATATTATGGAAGAGCAGAAGAAAATTACCAATATGGGTGGTACTATGCGTTTAGGTTCTTGTGCTTGTGACTTAAAGAAAGGATCTATTGCGCATGCAGTTTATGGTGCTGATAACATTAATGAGCGTCACCGTCATCGTTATGAATTTAACAGCAAGTACTTAGATCAATATGAAGTTGCGGGTATGAAAGCTACAGGGATAAACCCGCAAACAGGTTTGGTAGAGATCGTTGAGATCCCTGAACATCCTTGGTTTGTTGGAGTTCAATTCCATCCAGAATATAAAAGTACCGTTGCCAATCCACACCCTCTATTTGTGAGTTTTGTGAAAGCAGCATTAAAGAATAAAGCTTAAGCTAAATGCTACAACAAGAAAAAAAGACCGATTATAATTCGGTAATCGGATTTGCCTTAATTGGTGTGATACTTTTTTGGTTCTTAAGTAACCAAGCAAGTATAGAACAAGCTGAACTAGAAGTTACAACTGAGGAGGTCGTTAGTTCAAAAGAAACTACAAATGCAGTTGAAGCTGAGTCTACAATTGCGCTTAGTGATTTTGAATCTGACTCGTTAGTTTCGTCTCAATTACAAGAAGCTTACGGTGCATTTGCCAATGCAGCAAGCAAAGAAGATCTTTCGCAGAAGTTCTACTTAGAGAATGATTTAGTAAAAGTTGAGTTAGCAGCTAAAGGGGCTCGTGTTACAAGTGTATTCCTTAAAGACTACAAAACACATGATTCTCTTCCTGTAAACTTACTTCGCGAGGATTCTTCGCTTTTCAATTTAACTTTTTGGTCTCAAAATCGTCGTTTACAAACCTCTGATTTTGTTTTTGAAACGATAGAGTCTAAAATGGGTGATAAACAAGTTCTTTCTATGCGCTTAAATGTGCAAGAGGGGAAGTACTTGGAATTTGCTTACTCTTTAGAACCTAATTCTTACATAGTAGATTACAATGTAAACCTTGTCGGTTTAGATGGCCTTATTCAATCGCAAACACCATTAGAGTTAGATTGGTCTGTGAATGTTCCTCGTCAGGAAAAGAACAGAGACAATGAGGCGATGAATACTTCAGCTTACTACTTTGTTGATGGTGAAGTTGATTATTTATCAGCTACTTCTGATGATTCTGAAAGAGTTTTAAATTCTGATTGGATCGCTATTAAGTCTCAATATTTCTCTACCGTTTTATCGGCTACAGATTTGTCTAAAGAGATTGAATTAAGTACTGAAGCACATCCAGGTTCTGACAACTACTTAAAGACCGTAAGTGCTTCTGCAAACCTTAACTATGAGGGAGGCTCACATTCTTATGCTATGGAGTGGTATTTTGTACCGAACCACGTTAAGACTTTAAAGTCATTTGGAATTGGTCTTGAAGAGTTGATTCCTTTGGGATGGAGTATTATTGGGTGGATTAATAAATACATCGTAATTAACATTTTCAACTATTTCGAAACTTGGGGATTAAATTACGGTATCATCATCCTTTTGATGGCATTGCTAATCAAAATGGCATTATTTCCATTTACTTACAAGTCGTATACTTCTATGGCTAAGATGCGTGTGTTAAAACCACAAATCGATGCGATTAATGAGAAGCATGAAGACCAAATGAAGCGTCAGCAAGAAACGATGGCTTTGTATAAGCAAACAGGTGTGAGTCCTTTAGGGGGTTGTATTCCTATGCTATTACAAATGCCAATTCTATTTGCTTTATTCCGTTTCTTCCCGGCATCTATTGAATTACGTCAGCAAGGATTCTTATGGGCAACCGATTTATCTACTTATGATTCAATCTTCGATTTAGGATTCAACATCCCTTTCTACGGAGATCATATTAGTTTGTTCACATTATTGATGACGGCAACAACTGTGTTACAGATGAAGTTTAGTAATAGTATGTCTACATCTAATGCGCAAATGCCGCAGATGAAGTATATGATGTACTTTATGCCTGTTATCTTCTTAGGAGTGATGAATAACTATGCTGCGGCATTGAGTTATTATTACTTCTTAGCCAACTTAATTACTTTCGGTCAACAAAAAGTGATTGCAGGTATGACAGATGATTCTGCATTATTAGCTAAGATGGAAGCGAAAAAAGAAACAACTCCAGTAAAAGGGAAATCTAAGTTTCAAGCTCGTTTAGAGAAAATGATGAAAGAACAACAAGAAGCAAAAAAGAAAAAATAAGTTTTTCTTAAACTATACAAAAGGGCAATCTATTTAGGTTGCCCTTTTTTTTGTTTCAGCTATCAGTGTTCACGGCTTATTGTTTACTATATATTTAACACTTCTTATCACCAGAATTGTTTATCCTTCTCGTCTTACGTTTTACATCTTACGTCGACCATTTACGTCCAACGTTTCACTACCTTTGCTCCCTAAATTTGAGTTGATGTTGCCTAAAGAAGAAGAGACTATAGCAAATCTTAGTCAAGAGGAGATTGATAAATGTATTTCTACACTAGAAAAGCTAGTTGGAGATACCGATCAGTTATTTGATATAACTGAAGATAAGCGTGTGGCTCTGATGAAAGCTGCGGGTTCATTGTCGCGTCCGAATAGAGATGAGCACAATCGTAGAAGAAAGGATGCGAAGAAAGCAGCTAAGCGTAAAATGATTGAACGCGACAAACACGCTCGTAAGGAGACAGGTATACGTTCAGCTCGTGAAGCAAGTGTTTTTGTAGCTCCCAAAATGCTAGCTATGCCAAAGAAAGGTTTAGAATCTGATAGTGAATTAGAATCACCACGTAATTGTTATGTGTGCAAGACTATGTTCACAAAACTTCACCATTTTTACGATACGATGTGTCCAGATTGTGGGGAGTATAATTACGCCAAGCGTTTTCAGACTGCCGATTTAACTGGGCAAGTAGCCGTAGTTACAGGTTCTCGTTTGAAGATTGGTTATCATATTACCTTAATATTATTACGTGCAGGAGCAACTGTAGTTGCAACAACGCGATTCCCGGTGGATTCTTCTTTGCGTTTTTCTAATGAAGACGATTTCTCCGAATGGGGACATCGTTTAAAGATTCACGGTTTAGATTTAAGACATATTCCGAGTGTTGAGATTTTCTGTAATTTCATAGAAAAGCAATACGATCGACTTGATATCTTGATTAATAATGCTGCGCAAACGGTACGTAGACCTGCAGGTTTCTATCAGCATTTAATGCATAACGAAGAAACTACTTTTGAAGAATTACCTCCCTATGCAAAAGAGCTTCTTAAGGATCATAATTTCTGTGTGAATGAACTTCTCGCTTTAGGACAAAGTACTTCTGAAGGAGAGAATAATAATTTACCTGTTGCATGGCACGGTCCAGAACCTGGAATTGGTTTAAGTTCTTCAGCTCAGTTGTCTCAAATTCCTTATAGTTTTGACAACTCTTTACGTCCTGCGGAAGTATTCCCGGAAGGTGAGTTGGATGTAGATTTACAACAAGTAGATTTACGTAAGACCAATAGTTGGAGATTGCGCTTAGGAGAGATTGAAACGACTGAAATGATCGAAGTTCAGTTGGTAAATGCAGTAGCTCCATTTGTCTTGTGTAACAGACTGTCTACTTTAATGAGAAAGGACAATACAGGGATGAAACACATAATAAATGTGTCGGCGATGGAAGGGAAATTCCACAGATTCAAAAAAGAAGATCGTCATCCGCATACCAATATGGCTAAGGCTGCATTGAATATGTTGACGCATACATCTGCTACGAGTTTTGCAAAAGATGGAGTATTTATGAATGCTGTAGATACGGGTTGGGTTACAGATGAGGATCCAGTAGAGCTTTCAAACAAAAAAGTGGAAGAACACGATTTTCAACCTCCTTTAGATATTGTTGATGGTGCTGCACGTGTTCTCGATCCTTTGATTGATGGAATAAATACTGGAAAACATTGGTGCGGTAAATTCTTAAAAGATTATAAACCGATAGATTGGTAGTGATTTGTCGGTGGACTATGGTTTGTACTCCTTTATCTAACCTCTTTCAATACATCTATTATTAACTTCTATTTCAGTAAATGGCAAAATGGACTTCATATTATTTAATTAGAATCGAGTTTTTGGGCTTCCGTTATCACGGTTGGCAAAAGCAAGCTCATTTGAAGTCTGTGCAAGGGATGATAGATAAAACAATGCACTT